>Ga0265797_10001482_pt1 | contig 41114 bp, 40 predicted proteins | sample P2T30metagenome_FD_192433 | JGI IMG/M metagenome (GOLD analysis project Ga0265797, IMG submission 192433) | Plant litter microbial communities from East Loma Ridge, Irvine, California - P2 T30 | ecosystem: Environmental > Terrestrial > Plant litter > Unclassified | place: USA: California...
CTGGTGCTCAGTACTTCACCTTGTAGGTTGGTGAATCCTCCGGCCGGTTCTGTCGCCGATCATAGATCCGCGTGGTACTGATATTCGCATGGCCCAACCAGGCCTGGACCTTGGCAATGTCGGCCTCATGCTCCAGGGCATTGGTCGCGGCGGTTGCCCGCAAGCCGTGGACACCGAGGCCCTCGACCTGAATACCTGCTTTCTTGGCATATGCCGCGACCAGGGTATAGATGCCATTGGCCGAGACGCCCTGCCCTTTCGCCCAGTGCCGCAACGGCACAAACAAGGCGGCTTTCGGGTCCGCCAGGTGATGAACCGAGCGCTCCAGGTAGGCATGAATACGGTCGGCCGCTACGGGATGGATGGGCAGGTAGCGCACCTTGCCGCCCTTGCCGTGAACCAATAGATGCCCGATGCCCCGGCGTTCCACCAGGTGATTCACCCGCAGCTGCGCCGCTTCCTCTCGGCGCAGCCCGTGGTACAACAACACGGCAAGGATCGCCCGGTCGCGCAGCCCCTTTAAAGAACGGTCATCCGGGGCTTCGAGCAGCGCCTTGGCCTGATGATCGCCGAGGGCCGGAGTCTTGCCTTCGTTCGTTTCGATCCGGGGCCGTTTGACCCCGTGCACCGGGTTGCCGCCGGCGACGGCATTGCTGTCCAGGAGGTGGTCGAACAGGCTTGCCAGCGCGGCGAGCTTGCGGCGGATGGTGGCCCCGGCCAAGCCGCGGCCTTCCAGGTCAGCCCGCCAGGCGAGGACGTGCGCCCGGGTTACCTGTCGAAAGTCATCCGCTCCGACCAACCCTATAAAGGAAGAGAAGTCCTGAAGGTCGTTCCGGTACGCGCGGCGGGTGCGCGGGTTGTCGATGTTGGCAAACCACTCGACGGCGGCCGGTACCGCAGCCAGCTGCTGGAATTCGACCGCCGTCAGCCGCCGCTCCCCTCCCCGCACCTGAATCGTCCCTGTCTGCACGTTTTCCACGCCTGTGGTCATCCCCTGAACTCCTCATCGGGTCTGGTCAATTCCAGTCCGCTTTCACCCCTATCCGTTCACTCTACCCCAAACGCGCTGGTTACTGGTGATAACGTATTTTATCAATAGTTATCCGGTTGCTTGTACTTTTGCACAATAAAGGCGGAATTCGCCTAGCATATCTTGACATATAGGCGGATTCCGCCTAATATAGATCTTGTTGGTGGCATGCAGAGAGCCACTCGACTTCGAGCAGGCTGGTCATGCCGCCACGGAGAACGAGATGAAACTAGCTGCGGTGGCGACCATCCGGACGGACTTTCCAGAGGCACATTTTTGGTTAGTTCGGCGGGGCTCAGCAGAGCGATGCGGCGAGCCGGTCCGAGTGTTCAATCCTGAGCACATCGGGATACGGATCGAACGAAGCGACCTGTTGTTACCTGACTACCTGTTTTATGCCCTGGCTCATATACATCAGTCAGGAATGTGGAAACAGTTAGCTACAGGGACGCTGAGCCTGGTCAATATCCGTGTTTCAGACGTTCGAGACATCGAGCTGTCACCACGGTGAAGAATGGGGCCGCGAGGCCCCAGCTTCTCGACACATCCAAGGAGCGATGATGAAAATAGAGATACCACTGCCTTCGATTGCCGACCAACAACGGGTGATCTATGAGGCCGCTACAGTGGCTGCTATCAACCAACTCAGGGCCAACCTAGAGGCGCCTACGCTGCCAAGCCCTGTTGGTTTTGACGAGGCACAGTTTCCACGTACCCACCTGCTGCGCGAGCATGAGGGTTGGGAGCCGCCTACCGCTGAGCTAGTGGAAGCGTATTTTCGGCATTTCCAGGACGCTTTTCCTGACTACGGTACGGACAAGAAATTGGCCCGGCTCCTGGGCCTTCGGGGCCAATCTGCTGACCGGCGTATCCGTGAATTCAAAGCAGGAACCTATAAGGTGCCATACGGTGTCTGGAGGCATTTTCTGGTGCTGACGGGGCGCGTCCCTCAGGACATTATTCCCGTTATGGCTTTCATAGCTTGCTCAGCCTGACTTAATGCCACGGGACAAGTATCCTTCGCAAATAGGGACCGAAAGAAGGCTTGCGGGCAGCGGAGCGTGAGCCCGGGGTCTCCACGCACGACCCGCAGCGCGCTAGTCCCTTTACCGGTTCGGTAACGATTTAGCACCCCACGTTCGACTTCTCAATTGCCCCCACAAGCAGCTGTACCTTGCCCAGCCCTTTGGCTCAGCCATTTATGCTCGCGCGTACCTTCTCGCGGAAGCTGTTTTCAAAACCGTCCTGTACCTTCAATTTCTCGGCCAAGGAAGGCAGGATCTGACGAGAAATGACCACGATTCCATCGCGGTCACCTACGATGGCGTCACCTGGATGGCAGACCACGTTGCCGCAGGCAACCGGAATACCGACCTGGCCTGGACCGTATTTTGACGGACCGGCAGGGTTGGTTGCGCGTGCGTAGACCGGCAGCCCCATGATATTCAATTCCTCCACATCACGAACGGCACCATCGATCACCACGGCGGAAACCTTCTTCGCGAGGCATATCTCGCCTAGTAGGTCGCCAAACACGGAGCGATTGGTTTCACTGTTGCCGTTAATGACCAGCACATCCCCAGGCTGGGCGTCGTCCAGGGCACGATGGATGGCCAAATTATCACCCTCACGGGTATTGAGCGGCAGGATGGTACCGAAGAAGGAGGGCTTGCCGGCGATGTGCCGAATGGCGGACGCCATCATGCCCATGCGTTGCAGCACATCTCCGATCAAGGCCACCGGGTAATGCGAAATTTCCCTGATCATTGCGAGCTCAGCCCGCTCCCAGTGCGCATTTACACTGATCGATTCATCGGAAACGTTAATGAACATGGTTTTCTCCGAACGGCTTCGATTTAGGGTTTAGGCACTGGGCGATTGACCGGATGCGCAGGTGCTTCGCCCCGGAGCACTGAGGCGATGGCCTCTAGAGCACTGATGCCGACGCGTCTTAGCGACTCATCGGTCTGTCCGGCTACATGCGGGGTTACGATCAGATTCGGGGTATCTGCGATGGATAGAGAGGTCTGGTCAAACGGGCGGATCATGTCGATATTTTCCGCCGCCAAGACGTCCATCCCTGCGCCTGCCAACTTGCCGCTTTTCAGCGCGGCAACGAGCGCATCCTCGTCCACAACCCCGCCGCGGCTGGTATTGATCAGCATCGCGCCGGTCTTCATTTTTGCGAACTCATCGGCCCCGATCAGGCCCCGCGTTGTCGAAAGCAAGGGGACGTGCAAGCTCACCACGTCCGCGCGCTGAAGCAGCGTGTCGAGATCCACCCAGCGGCGTTCGGTGCTTGTGTCGATAGCAGGGTCAGTGAGAAGCACCTTCATACCAAAGGCTTCGGCGACGGGCGCCACGCTCGAACCGATATTCCCAAAGCCCACCAGGCCCAGGGTACGGCCTTCGAGTTCAATACCGGTGAGTGACAAGCGATCTTCCGCCCAGACGCGGTTACGGGTCTGCTCAGTCGCTAACGGAAGCTTGCGACACAAGCACAGCAGTAGAGCAAACACATGCTCGATGACGCTGCGCTGGTTTGCGCCAGGGGTATTGGTGACCCAAACGCCATGCTCTTCTGCCGCTTTGAAATCCACGTTGTCGTAGCCGGCACCGTGGCGAGCGACAATGCGCAGTTTGGGAGAGGCGGCAATCATCTCTGCCGAGATATGCCCACCACGGAGAAACACCGCATCGACTTGATTGCGGATTTCGTCATAGCTCACGGCGTTCGGGCCATAGCCCAGACGGACCTCACCCAGGTCAGACAACTGTGCCAGGATGGCTTCGTGAATAGGGCTGGTAACGTAAATCAGGGGCATGGGGATCACTCAGGAGAATTGATGTTTTTTGTCGTCGTTGCCGCCGTTGTTGCGCACGGTCAGCAAGACAATCACGCCCAGAATCCCGGCAGCGCTCAGAATGAACGCGGGAGCTGTCTGGTTGCCCGTTGCACTGATAAGCCAGGTCGCCATGTAGGGACCGCTGCCACCGCCAATGACCGCGCCTACGCTATGGCCGAAGGAAACGCCGGTGTGACGGATATGCGTGGGGAAGAACTCCGGCATGGCCGAATAGGTACCTGCCAGGCACAGCGCGTAGGGGATCATGCAGATCGCCAGCCCCAGCATGGCCATGCTCATTTGCCCTTGCTGCATCAGCAGAAACGCTGGGATTGATAGAACTGCGTACCCCAGGTAGGCCAGGCGAAGGATCTTCTTGCCGCCCAGTAACGAGCCCAACTGGCCGGCCAACGGGATGAGCAGCGCGGCGAGCGTCACCGCGCACATCACAATGGTTGAAGCCTGGCCCTTGGTGTACCCCAGAATGGAGCTGAAGTACGCGGCGATGAACACGGTACCCACATAGGTGCCGATGTTTTGCACCACCGAAATGAGGATGACCTTGGCCAAAGCGCGAGGGTACTGGCGGATCAATTCAGCGAAAGGCTGACTTTTCTCGAGCTCGGCTCCTGCCTTTTTTGAAGCAAACTCGGGGCTGTCCTCGATGCTAAGGCGCATGTACAGGCCGATGATGCCCAGAGGCAGGGCCAGCAGGAACGGAACGCGCCAGCCCCAGTCAAGCGCCTGCACATCGCTGAGGTAGGCCGCGGCCAGGCCGGCAATGGCCGCCGCCAGTGCTTTGCCAAACTGGGCAATGGAGGGCAGGAACGAAATGTAGAGTGCCCGGCGACGAGGCGGTGCCCATTCGCGGATATAGCTGGCCGCGCCGCCGATTTCCCCGCCTGCCGAGAATCCCTGGAGCATGCGCAACACCACCAGGAGGATCGGTGCCCATACGCCAATCTGGGCATGACCAGGCAGCAAGCCAATCAGCGTAGCCGAAGCGCCCATCAGCGTGATACTCGCAATCAGGCTGGTCCGGCGACCGACTTTGTCACCCAGCCAACCAAACGCTACCGCGCCAATCGGACGTACCAAGAACGCTGAACCAAACACTAGAAAGGTATTGAGAAGCCCTGTGGCAGGGTCATCGGAAGGGAAGAACACCATGGCCAGCGTCGCGGCCAGGTACCCGTACACGCTGAAATCGTAGTACTCGACGAAGGTACCAAACACGGCTGCAGCCGTGGCTTTCTTGGCCTTACGGGCATGCTCGGATCGTTCGGCAGGCATAGCGACGGATCGCGCGAGTGCATTGTTGTTATTCATAGGTCACCTAGGCTTACTGGGCCGTTCCATCAAAAAATGGGACACTGTCCTAATATTGTGGTTTCAGCATCCTAAAGGTCGGCTAGGTTGTCAACAGCTGCCTTGATTGCGGACGCAGGAGGTAAAAGCCCAGAATGGGAGCCCTATACAGCCGACCAGTCGATGAAATGCCCAACGCCCAGCCTGAGCACGCAGGTCCTATGAGTGCTGCACCCACCACCAGTCATGCGCGATTGATCGACGTTTTGGATGCGCTCGTCCGACGAGCGGGCCACGAACCCTGGGGAGTACGGGAGCTGGCTGCTGAGCTGGAAGAGAGCCGAAGCACGGTGAACCGTATTCTGGCTTCATTGGTGGAACGGGGATTTGCCATTGAGGTGGGGGCCGGCAAGTACGCGTTAGGGCCTCGTTTGCGTGTCTTGATCCAAGCATTAAGTGGTGGGAGCTCGCTGCTGCGTCAGTGCCGACATGCCCTGGATGTGTTGGCCGATGCGGCCAAACGTACCGCCTTGCTCTCGATACACAGCCGCAAGAGGGAGGAGTATTTCGTTGCTGCGTGCAGCGAAACACAGGCACCGCTGACCTTTCGACCTGATTTGGGAGTGGCCTTCCCTCCGTCCTTTGGAGACATCGGGCGGGCATTTACCCTGCTGTCCCCAGCCACGCGCGCAAGTCAGCCTGGCCTTGGGCCGTTCGGCAGGATGTCTGATTCAGAATTTCCGCGAGCCCTTTCCGTTGCCACCTGTGAGCTGGAGAACGGTTTGCTCATCGCGGTTTCGCTGCATTCACTGGGAGATGCCAACAGCGATGATGGCTACACCCCCTCCCCCCAGGCTGAAGATCTGGCACGCGAGCTCGCTGCTTGCGTTGACGCGCAGCCGGTAGCCCAGCCGCAGCTGCAAGGTGATGAAGACAAGTCCACCCTTGCTCGGCTGGAACGGCTCATGCAGTTGGCCTGCTGCCTACCGGACGGCTTCGCGCTCACCCCCAACCTGCATGAACTGTTGCTGTGCAACAGCGCTACCGCTAAAAAAGTCCTGCAGTCCGCAGCTGAAGCGGGGGTCGTCAATGTCAGCCAGGGTCGGGTTTATGCGGGGCCTAAACTGTATCAATGGGCAGCAAGGATCGGTAATCAATCGGCTTCGCTGCCTGACTTGTGTCGCTCTATCCTGGCGGACCTGGTAGACGAGACAGGCGAGACAGTCGCTTTTCTTGAGTACGACGCTTCAGTCGGAACCGCGCAGTTTCTGGAGGTCGTTCAGGGCTGGCGGCCGATTCAGTACAAGCTTCAAACCTACGCCGACGTATCGCTTTATGCAGGGGCCGCAGGCAAAGCTGTCCTTGCCCATTTAAATACCGAGGTTGCCCGTTCGCTTGAGCTGACTCCTTTCACGGAAGCGACGATCACGTCTCATGGCGAGCTGGAAGCCAACCTAGAGAAAATCCGTCACCAAGGCTGGTCAACAGGTGAAGGGGAGCGCGTATCAGGTGCGTTCGGTCTGGCCGTGCCGTTTTTCGTCGACGGCGCGGTAAGGGGCTCGATTTCCGCCACGATCCCTCAGTACAGGAAGGACGAATGCGACCTGCCGAGGCTCGTGGAGCGTATGCAAACGGCAGCTGGTCGCATAGGCAAAATATTGTCTCTAGGGGTCGAAAGGCACGCCCCCTAAACAGAGACTTCAGGCGAAAGCGTGAATCTGTCAGGCAATGCGGAGCAAACGACGGGCTTGTTGAGAGCCTGACGTCAATGTCTGAAGTGGTAAGGCCGGGTTCTGACTCAGATGATTGCACCCTGCTCCGCCATGCCAAAAAGCAACCTATGCATGGGTAGCAGCCCTGAATGTCGTCCATGTGTTTCCATCGCGATGCTTGCGGGCAACGGATCGCGGACTTCGGCTAGCGGGTGTTATGGTAAACCTACGGACTGTAAACCGCTAAGCGGTGGATTTAGTTAACACCGTGACGTGCGCCGGCTCTCGGTCTCTTACGATGAAGTCCGTTATCAGATAGCGGGTACCATGATTTACTTTACGGCTGAGTGCTGCCGCGAAATCGCGGATTGGGCCAGCGCCCAACCATTCCAATCTTTGCGAACCGCTACTTCATCGCCATTGATCGCGCGACTGGTGAATCTCCATACTGCTGTAAAAGCCGTCTGGATAAGGCCGCCCACGGGCGGCCTTTTGACTTTCTAAACGGGAGAAGGGCCTGTCGGGTCGACGCCGATGATCTCCAGAACTGGCTCATCGACGTACAGCCCGTCAAGCACGATTGAGACGTCGTCGTGCTCGCCTGCCAAGGTGACCTGGAAGTATCGGCCAGCATCATCCGGCTGAAGGGAATGCAGGTATGTGCGATCGGTCGATGCATCGTAGTCCAGCTTCAGCGTGCCGGCCGTTCCGTTCCCAACCTTTGTGAAGCCCAAATCCAGGGCAAAAAGAATGTCGCCCTTGCTGTAGTCAGTGATCAGGTCTGAATGGTCTTCTGTGGCAGTCCGGTAGCTCTCCCCGATGTCATAGAAAACGAAATCGTCGCGATCCGCGCCTCCGGTAAGGACATCTGCGCCTTTTCCACCGGCAATAGAATCATGCCCGGTCCCGCCGACTATTGTGTCGTCACCGCCGAAACCAAGTATCTCGTCACGTGCATCACCGCCCTCCAAGAGATCAGCTTGATCGCTACCAACGATTTCCTGGTCATCCCACGTCAGATTGTTCTGGACCTGATCCCCCGTGGTATTGCCAAAAATCACTGTCTGGCGGTTCAACTGATCGGCAACGTTTCCATGGAACATGATTTCAAAATGCTTACCTTCACTGTCGGCGTCCAGTGATTTGATCGCGGTCTTATCGCCCGCTGCGTTGACCGTGACCTTCAACGTACCGTTATGTCCATCACCGAAACCGGTAAAACCCAGTGCTGAAAGGTCCAACAAATCGCCTTGGGTTTGTGAAAAGTCCGTGATTAGATCTCTGTCACGCGTACCGCTTGCCCCGTCAGACTTGAGGCTATCCGCAAGCGCTCCAAAGACAAACGTATCCGAGCCAGCTCCGCCATAGAGCGTATCGCCTCCAGCGCCGCCTTCCAACCGCTCATCAGTATCGGTTCCAGATAGGCGATCTCTCCCGCCATACCCGGCCAGGGTTACCCCCTCCGTGCCGTCAGATGTCAATTCATTGTTGTACGCAGTGCCCGCCATAAGGGGGACAAAATTGGCGTTCGATAGGGTTTGGCTGTAATCCCCCTGCAACACCAACTCAAACCGTTGGCCTTGGGCATTATCTTCAAAGCTTTTCAGGTAGGTAAGCTGCTGTGCCTCGTTATACATGAGCTTTAGGGTACCGCCATACCCATCGCCCAATGAGGTAATTCCCAACAATGTCAGGTCTAGGGTGTCATTATCGGAGTCAAAGCTTTTGACTTGGTCCGAATGAGCAGAGGTGGCGTCCCGGTAACTGTCCGTGAGGCTAGAAAATCGGAAGGTATTGTGCTGGCTGATGCCGTAAAGAAGATCTCGCCCTTGGCCGCCGATCAGCACCGTATTGCTGCCTTCTTGTATACCGCCCTTCAGAGTGTCAGCGCCGGCTCCCCCATACATGACTGCGTCCAGACCGTAAAAACCATCGATGACGTCTCCTGCCGGGGTGCCGTACCAATAAACTCGTTCGTTCGTACCTGTCATACAAATTCACTCCTTCATAGACAATGTCATGCCAAAAGTCCGCTCGTTCACGGCCTAGCCTAGGGTATGAACTATCAAAATCATCTGGTTCTTATAAATACCGCTTCAGTTTTTTGTACTCGACTGGCGTCACGCCAAAGCGCTGGCGAAAGGCCGCTGCCAGATGAGATGGGCTAGAGAAACCAGCAATGCCAGCGAGTTCGGCCACCCCCCTCTGCCCCTTGGAAAGCTGCTTACGGACATACTCAAGCCGGACTTCGCGCAGAAAGGCGTGAGGGCCCTGCCCTGTAGACAACCTGAACATTTTCGTAAAGTGAGACGGGCTGTATCCAGCCTCGCAGGCGAGTTCAGCCAGCGATAGATTGGTACCGAACTCCGCCATAATCTTTTCAACGATTCTTTTCAGGATATGTGGAGGCAGTCCCCCTACCGATGGCAACACTGTCGGCCTAGCGCCGCCGACTGCGATAAATCGCATTATCAACGCTTGCACGAGGCAGTCCAGGTAAAGCTTGCCCATCGAATAATTGTCTTGAGCCTGCTGATGAACAATCTGTAACAGATAGCTCAGTGCATCGTCTTTGAGGCCCAGGTGTTCATGAATACGAGCGTTTGGGCGGCGGTCCTCTTCTAGCGCAATACGCTCGAGCAGGCCTGGGGAGATGATACAAGCCAGGACATCGTAAGCCGTATGGGCCTCCACTCGAGGCAGTAGCCCAGCTGCTCCAAGAGAAAGCGTGCCGGGCTGCTTGATCAGCCTTGTCAGCCTGCCTTTCCTGTAGCCCCTGTCGACCACGACGGGCTTACCCTGCCATAAGATGAGGTAATTGAAAGCCAACGTTTCCTCACCCCTGCGGTGCGGCCCAATCACCCGACGTTCTATGCAGATACGCTCTTGGCCAGGTAAAGGTCCACCGTGGCCGATACGTACGGAGCCTCGGATGAGCGTGTCGATATTGGCGTCTTGCACCTGGGAGCTCCGTTAAGGCCGGATTACGTTTGCGAAGCCCCACCGTCAGCGAACAGCTCTGCGCCGTTCATATAGCTGGCCGCATCGCTGGCCAGGAAAGCCACCACCGTGGCTATTTCTTCCGGTTCACCAATTCGTCCAATCGGGCTTTTGCTGGTCAGGAAAGCAAGGCCTTGTTCAGCGTCCGCTCCGAACGCATCGCGCAGGGACAGTGTGTTCGTTGGTCCAGGGCTGACCATATTCAGCCGAATACCGGTTCCCTTCAGCTCCGCCACCCAGCTGCGCATCATATTGCGTACCGCAGCCTTGGTTCCTCCGTAGATACTCATGGTTGGTCCTGGATCGATTGATGCGGTGGAACCGATGATTACCACGCTCGATCCACTGCCCAACAGCGTCAGCCCTTCCTGGATTGTCAACACTACGCCTTTGACGTTGGTAGCGAACTGCTGATCAATCTGCGCTTCGGTAATCTGCCCCAGCGGGGCATGCTGACCACCGCCTGCATTGGCTACCAAGATATCGATCCGTCCCCATCGGCGTTCAACTTCACTATAAAAGGCTCTGAGCTTTTCCTGCTGGCTGACATCGGTGGCGATACCGAACGCTCTATCTCCTAAACCACCTACCACGGAGTCCAACGCGGCTTGCGACCTGGACGTGAGCACCACCGTCGCGCCCGCCCTGGCCAGATGCTGAGCTATTACGAGCCCAATGCCGCTACTTGCACCGGTCACCACAGCGACCTTTCCCATGAATTCTCGCATTCTGCATGTCGCCCGATTGTAGTGATCACTAAATGGAGTTTATAGTGACCACTATATATAAGGGCGTCAATGGCTAACCTGTGCTGCTGAACGCTCAGTTGTTTCCCCACCGCTCTGGTCTGTGCGCCTGATAGGTGATGTCAGATTCCAGTGCATTACCAAGCTAAGGCAGCCATAACGTGAGCATGATCGACCATATTGAACTGGCGGTAAGCGACGCCAACGCATCACTGCGCTTTTACGAGCTTGCATTGGCACCGCTAGGCTTCAGTTGCATACTCAGCCTCGGGCCGGAGCGCACGCACAGCGGGGGGACCAGACATGGGCTTGGGGTGGACGGCTACCCACGCCTTTGGATACACGACAATGATATGCCGGGCAAAGGTACACATATCGCCTTTGCCGCAGGGGATCGCAGGGTCGTCGACGCCTTCCATCGCGCCGCTCTCTCGGCGGGCGGTATCGACAATGGAGCTCCAGGCATTCGTGAGAGGTACCACCGCGATTACTATGCCGCTTACGTGCTGGATCCTGACGGCGTGAACGTGGAAGTTGTCTGTCAGCGAAAGGGCTGAGCCAACCCGCGCCGGTAGTCCAGGTCTGACCTATCCCGCTTTTCGCTTGCCCTGCAAGCCGCTAGGGGCTCCAACAGCCATATGATGGAAGAACAGCTGAACGAATTGCGTGCCCTGGCCGCGCACGCAGAAAACCGACGTACCGAGACTGGCATCCCCAGGGTGGCCATGGTGCAGGGCAGGATCCCGGAACATGAGCTTGCTGCGGTTTATGACCCGATGATCAATTTGATCCTGAGCGGTAGCAAAACAATGACCGTGGGCACTCGGTCACTTTTCTACGATCCCGCCACTTATTTCATTATGTCCGTCGAGCTTCCCGCTGTGGGCACGGTTCGCAATTCGACCAGTGGAGAGCCTTACCTTGCAATCAGCTTGACGCTAGATCCGCTGGTACTGGCAGGCCTGCTGGCTGAGCTACCGGGCGGTTCTGCCAGGGGGGATCAGGATAGGTCTTTTTCAGTTTCCACTGTAACCCCGCAACTGCTCGACGCCTGGGTCCGAATGATGCGCCTGATGAAGCATCCCGCCGAGGTTCCTGCCCTGGCGCCTGCTTATGAGCGAGAAATTCTCTTCCGGGTATTGCAAGGCCCCATGGGATGGATGCTGCGTGACATGGCGACCCCGGAGACTGCACTTGCCCGAGTGAATGGCGTGATCCAGCACATTCGGCGAGAGTATGCCCAACCCTTACGGGTGGATGATCTCGCTGAACAGGCAGCCATGAGCGTATCGGCGTTCCATCGCCACTTCAAAGCGGTCACCACCCTGAGCCCCCTTCAGTATCAAAAGCAGGTTCGTCTACTTCAGGCACGCAAGCTCCTGATTTCGGCTGCCTATAACGTCACGGCTGTGGCGTACGCGGTTGGCTATGAGAGCCCCACCCAGTTCAGCCGAGAATATGCTCGGGTATTTGGGCTACCCCCTGCCAAGGACGCAGCGAGGATAATTGAAGGAATTCGCTTGCATTAAAAGGCCCCTTGGCGGCACGAAGCGGTGTGGCTGCAGATCAGGCCGGGCTCCGCGGCGGGGCCTTGCAGGCAAGGAAGAACCGAGTCGCACGCCATAAAGCAGAAACAGGCAGGATCAGAGTAGGAACCGATGCGCTCGGCAAGGCTGAGCTCCTTATCGTAGTGGCTCGATCAAGCTATTGGAGCGCGCTATGGGCGTCGTTGTCATTACCGGGGGAAGCCGTGGAATTGGTGCCAGTGCAGCCATGCAGGTCGCGTTGGCCGGCCTGGGTGTCATCCTCACCTTCAATCATCATTCCGAAGCCGCAGCACAGGTAGTGCACCAGATTGAGCAGGCGGGCGGAAAGGCTGTCGCGCTCAAACTGGACGTAGCCGACGTAGGAAGCTTTGAGGCTTTCCGGGAGAATGTTAAGGCCGTGCTCCTTGAAAACTGGGGCATGCAGACGCTCGCCGGCCTGGTGAATAACGCGGGCTTTGGGCTGTTTAGCCCGCTCGCATCAGTCAGCGAGGAACAATTCGATGGCTTGCTCAATGTCCACCTTAAAGGTCCGTTTTTCCTGACCCAAACCTTGCTTCCGCTCCTCGGAGACGGCGCCAGTATCGTAAACCTTACAAGCGCCACTACCCGGGTAGCCACAGCCGGCGTTGCTCCATATGCGGCGTTCAAAGGCGGACTGGAGGTTCTCACCCGTTATATGGCAAAGGAATTTGGGGACAGGCGCATTCGTGCCAATGCCGTCTCTCCTGGAGCAATTCGGACCGAGTTAGGCGGCGGGCTCAATGATGAGTTCGAAGCGCTGTTGGCTGCCCAGACAGCACTGGGAAGGGTTGGTGAGGCGGAGGATGTAGCCAAGGTCATCGTCATGCTCCTTTCCGGGGAAGGCGCGTGGATCAATGCCCAGACGATTGAAGTCGCCGGCGGCTATCAGATCTAGAGCAGGGGAAGGGCAAGATGCTTGACCATATTTTTTTGTCCGTGAGCGACATAGAGCGCTCTGTCCGTTTCTACGAGGCGGTACTGCTGCCGCTGGGTATCACTGCCCGCCTGGATTATGACGGCAGGAACGGCCCACCAGGGCATCCAGATCTCAAAGGGTTTGGCGCTAATGGCCGAATGTTCTTCTGGCTGCGCAAGGGAATCGTAGAGGGGCGGGCCGTACACGTCGGATTTGTCGCAAGAAGCAGGATGGATGTTGAAGCCGCCTATGCCGCCGCGTTGGCCACTGGTGCCACAGACAGCGGTGCCCCAGGTGCACGGCTACATTATGACCCTGATTACTACGCGGCCAATGTTAAGGACCCGGATGGTTACGACTTGGAATTTGTCTACAAAAAATGGCAGCACCCCTTATGAGCAGGCTTTTGATTTACGGGGCTACGGGTTATACCGGGCGTATGGCAGCGCAGCGAGCAAAGCGCTCGGTCTGCCCTTTGAAATAGGTGGTCGGGATGCCGAAAAACTGAAGTACCTGGCCGAGCAGTTGCAGGTATCCTACCGCGTGTTCAGCGCCAATGCAGAAGCTGCGTTGGCTCTACCGGGCATTACCGTATTGCTAAACTTTGCTGGGCCCTTCGTACGAACCGCCGACCCCTTGATACACGCCTGTATTACAGCCGGCGTCGATTATTTGGATATCACAGCGGAGATCAATACCTACCGACTTGCAGAGAAGCTGGGTGCCGACGCGATGGCTTCAAACGTCATGCTGCTTCCAGGAGTTGGGTGGGATGTGGTACCCACTGACGGGCTCTCAGTGCACGTCGCCCGTCGGGTCGAGACCCCGATGGCGCTGAGAATAGGGCTTCAGGTCCCAGGCTCCATGTCCCGGGGATCGGCAATGAGTGCTAGCGAGATCGTAGGCGCTGGCGTACTAGCGCGGATTGATAACGAACTTGTCCCCGTGCCCGATGCACCTTCTCGTTATTTTGATTTCGGTGACGGCCCTGTCCTGTGCGCGCCATTGTCTTTCGGGGATCTGGTCACAGCATGGTATTCGACAGGTGTACCGGATATTTCCATGTACGTGCATGTGACAGGTGATGCGTTTCCAACGGGAGATCTCTCGTTGTTGCCGGACGGCCCCACGGCCGCAGAACGAGACAGTCACCAAGCCCGCGCCGTGGCTGAGATTACCGGCATAGATGGCAACACTGCGCGTTCTGTAATCGAAACCGTCAATGGCTATACCTACACGGCGCTTTCGGCAATCGAAGCCGTACGTCGTGTCCTGATTGGAGACCGACAATCCGGTTTCCAGACACCAGCGCGAGTATTCGGCAGCGACTTTGCGAAAAGCATCGCAGGTACAGCCATCACCGATTACTAGAAAATATGGCCCACCCTATCCCTCTCGCTCAACAGTCTCCGAGTCATTGCACGCGCTGAACGCATGGGCAATAAACCGGCCTGCAGTCCGTGCAACCTCGATTAGACGTTTGGGTGTCATGCCACTACAGGCCGCCGCCGACAGGCCGCGCAAGGTAACAGTTACGTAATCGGCCATGCTCTCTGCGTCTTGCGGGCATGCCCGATCCAGGTAGGCACGGATAGCTTTGATCCCACCACTGGCAAGCGTCTCCGCCATCTCACGAGCAGTCCGATCGTCAGCTCGCATGCCTTCGGTGATCATGCAGCCCCGCAAAATGCTGTCGCGCCCGTATTGCTCGGCCGCCGTGACCAATAGGGCGGCGAGCGCTTCGGCAGGTGGCCGACCCGGTGCAAGCAATGTTTCCATCGGCAGCGCATTTTCAGATGCGTACCGAAGCATGGCTCGCTCAAAGAGCTCAGCTTTGCTGCCATAGGCGGCGTAGAAGCTGGGCGGCTTGATATCCATGGCTTCAACCAGATGAACCAAGGTCACTGCATCGTATCCGTGTTCGTGAAACATCGCCTGAGCGATCGCTACGCCGGCTTCTCGATCAAAGGCGGGGCGGCGTTGCCGGGGCTTATCGTTCATGGTGACCTCTGTGGTAGTGACCGCAACATTCCAGACCTCATGACTACTTTGACTGCACGGCGCATATAGCAGTCACTAAATGCCTTGAGTCTCGCAACGTCCTCATGTAGTGTTCGCTATATATTTAGGTCTGCCCTACTTTCTACAAGGTACATTTTCATGCATTTTCGGGATAAGGTCGTGCTAGTCACCGGCGGTTCCTCGGGCCTGGGGCTTGGCATAGCCAAGGAATTTGCAGCCCAAGGTGCTTACCTGGTGATCACAGGCCGTCGACAGGAGCAACTGGATAGCGCCGTCGCCGAGCTTGGTGAGCGGGCAGTCTCGGTAGTCGCTGATGTTTGTAACTCTTCCGACCTGGCTAACCTTTTTACCCAGACTGAATCGCGTCACGGACGCATCGATGTACTGGTGGCCAACGCGGGCATGGGCGAAATCGCCCCGTTGGGCAACATTACCGAAGCGCATTTTGACCGAGCGTTCAACACCAATGTGAAGGGGATTACATTTACGGTGCAGGGTGCGCTCCCCCTAATGGGCGAAGGCGGCAGCATAGTCATTATTGGCTCTACAGCTTCAATCGATCCTGGTCCAGGCTTGAGCGTATATGGTGCGACAAAAGCGGCGCTGCGCGCCTTGGTACGTAGCTGGATACTCGATATCAAAGGTCAAGGGCTACGGATCAATTTACTGAGCCCAGGTCCCGTGGATACCGATTCATTGCGCAATATGTTAGCCGAACACGCCGAGGCGGTAATCAACGCTTTATGCGAGAGGAGCACCATCGGGCGCATCGGCCACGTCCACGAAATAGGCAAGTCTGTAGCTTTCCTCGCGAGTGACGCCGCCAGCTATATCAACGGCGTTGAACTGTTCGCGGATGGCGGAGCCTCCCAGATTTGACTCTTAAGGCCGCCAACATCCTTCTATAACTTGCAATTAGATCCCTGTAGGAACCAACTATGTTCCATCGCCGCGCGGTTTAGCTTCAGGCACATTCCTCGCTACGCACGAAGCTCTGCATTGGACGTTGGCCTTGGTATGCAGCTGCTGCCTTTGATGGATGGGCTGACTGTGATAGCGGAGTTACCTTTCCTCAAGGTTCGGCCCAAGCCTAAATACTTGAGGCCATCCGCTTGGCCGAGCATGACATCCATATGATGCGCTAAAGGATGAAATATAAAGGGTACCGCGAACCCGCTCCCTGCCGCAGGACCTACGTGCTACAGCAATTGAGGGCAGCGACGGTGCCCTCGATTTGAGCTGCGGAGTTTATAGCGAGACGACTGGCTGGATGGCAATGAAGTGCTTTTCAGATTCTTCAAGGGTAATCCAGCGCCCCTCGAACCCCGCCGGTATGTAAAAGGCTGCGCCGGCGCCGAATTCACGGCGGCGGCCCTGGTGGTCTTCCAGGGCCACCCGCCCGCAGGTAACCACGCAGATTTCGTCATAGGGCCAGGCCTTGAAATAGACCTCCCCTGGCGCGCCACGCCAGTAGCCGCCAAACGAGCCCCCGGCCAGTTCGAAGGCGCGGAACTCGGTTTCGCTCCAGCCCGGCGAGACGCCGTCGTAGTCCGCCGGGTCAGGGGTCCCGGGGGCGTTGCGGTCATCCAGGGTACGAATCAGATCGATGCTCATTGCGGCACTCCTTTGAGGAAACGGTCCAGGACATTACGCACGATGATCTGGACAAAGGGGTCGCCCTGGTCCAGGGCGTGCGGCCATTCGGTGCTGCCGCCGTTGAAGACCTGCCCAGCGCCGCGGGTAAAAGCGGCGATCATGCCGGCGCCGCGCATCTGGCCTTCATGGAGGTATTGGGGCAGGTCATCGCCCAGGCTTTCGTTGTAGGCATAGACTTCGGCTTCCGGACCGCCGATGGGGTAGCGCCCCTCGAAACGGTCCTCCTCACCGCGCACGGCGGGGCAGAGGGCGAGGATCTCAAGGGTCTCGGGCGCGCCATCCTCGAAGGTCGGGTAGGGCAGGCCGCGGCGGAAGGTGTATTCCACCGAATCCACTTCGAACGCCGCCAGGCACACCGGGGCGCCCCCCAGCAGGTCGCCGTAGTACAGGTCGGTGCCCGCGAACGCCCAGTGCTCGGGGCGGTAGACAGTGAAACCGCCGGATGAGCGCGGGGTGGCGGTGCCGTAGCGGTTGTAGATGCCGCCCAGGCCATTGAGGCCGGTGGTCATGGCGCCAGGGCGTCCCACGGAATGGGCTTCCCAGACAGTGGTCGCCAGGTGGGGCGTGGCCTTGGCCTGGGGATCGAGCGCGGGCAGCCGGTAACAGTACTGGGTGAGGCCGTCCTCGCTCAGGCGCACCTGCCACTGGTAGTTGCCGCCGAACCGGGCGAAGCCGCCACCGGCGTCGACGAAGGCATCGATGCGATCGCGCATGTCCCAGCTCCAGTATTCGTCATGGCCTACGGTGACCACGCAGGCGTAGCCCTCGAGGCAAAGCGGGTCCTGGTGCAGGTCGTGCTGGGTCAGGTAATCGAAGGCATAGCCGGCGCGCTCGGCCCACACCATGAAGGGCCGTTCATAGGTGGCCCAGAAGGTATCGGCGTGGTGGCGGCTGTAACCGTGCAGCGCGGCCCATTCATAGGCGTCATAGCGCGGGGCCCAGCCAATACCGGGCGTGTAGGGGTGGCTTTCTCGGGGCGCGCCAGCGGGTTTGCGCAGCATGCCTCGCCCTACCGGGCGTTGGGTAGACGCCAGCGGCGAGCCGCCGTCGTGCCGTGGGTCGTTGCCCATGCCCCGGTAGTGGTTCGCACCGCCCCAGTCGTTGTAGGCCAGCAGGGTACTGGTGGTGAGGACCAGCGCCATGCGCCGTTTGTGGCGGGCCCGCACCACAAAGAAATGCTCGCGCTCCCAGACTTCGCCGGACGGCTGCACCACCTGCAGCACCACCAGGTAAAAGCCGGTTTCGGTATCCTCTGGTACCGTCCAGCGCAGGCCCACCGGCCAGCTGCACCCTTTGGCATGAGCGTCAGCGGGCGCGGGCACGGCGGGCGCCTGCAGGTCATCGAACCGTTGCACCACCCGGGGCTGGGCGCCGTCGCGCAGCACCGTCATGGAAAAGCGTGGCGCGTTACTGCTCAGATGGAATTCGACGGTTTCCCCCGGCAGGTAGGAGAAGCGGTCGGTATAACACCACGCTTCTTGGATGGCGGGGTCTCGGAAGGCGGTTTCCGACGGCCAGCCAAGAGGGGACCAGGCGAAGGCGGGTTTGAGCGAGGTGGTGGAGGTAGGGCGGGTCATATCAGTGAATCCTTGTCTGCATCGATGCGCTGGCGGACAGCGGCCGCCGCTTGCTCGAACGGCGCGAGAAGAAACGCCAGGTGGTCGCGATGACCATGGCGGTGATGGGTGCGGCCGGGCCAGAAGCGCCGGGCGCGCTCTTCCACGTACAGCCGCGACCCCTCGATCAGGGCCAGCATGTACTGGGCGACGCCCGGGTCGAAACGCTGGTAGCGCTCGCCCTGGGCCAGGTAGATGGGCGAGCTGTGGGCCATCACGGGCCGGCGCCATACGTCATGATGGCGGGCGACCTCGGCGCCCGGGCCGTAACAGCGGGCCACGACCCAGGTGTCCTCGCCAAGGGGCAGGTCCAGCTCCAGCGCGAGTTCAAGCACCGGGCTGGCGAGCCGACGTTGGGCCACAACGGCGCCATTGGCAATGATCTCCAGGCGGTCCACCGGAAAAATGGAACGCACGCTGGCGCGCAGGTGAACGGGCCCGGTGCCGCGCTGGTGCAGTTCGCTGCCCGGCCCCGCGCCGTCGGCCTCGAAGGTCAGCAGCGGGCCACTGCTGACAAAGCTGTCGCCGCGCTTGACCCCCTCGCACCAGGCCCAGTAGTCAAAGCCCTCCGGGCAGCGGGCATAGGTGCGGATCAGGCCAATGGGCACCTCGCTGGTCATCTTGTCGGTGCCGCCCACCAGCGGCAGGCGGTAGCCGCAGTTGAGGTAGCGGTAGTATTCCTGCACGTTGTAGTCGTCGTAGTCGATCATCTCCACGGCATCCACGCGCCCGGTGGCGATCAGCGCCGCCGCCTCGCCGTTGGGCACCGGGAAGTGCGCCAGAATCACCGTGCCGCCTTGGGCCCGGCACTCGTCGGCCCAGTGCGACAAGGTGGTTTCCAGGCCGCCACCCAGGTCCGCTTCTTCCGCGCCGCCGGTGCACCAGGGCATGATCGGCCGGCGCAGGCCCAGCAGGTTCATGTGCCCCAGCATGTTGGTGCGGTTTTCCTGGCAGGCGAACACCGCGGTGTTGCCATCAGCGGACAGGTGCGGCCTGCCGGTGAACTCTTCGGTGCTGGTGTACAGGTGGCCCCACTGGCTGAGCAACAGGTTGACCACGTTGACGTCCTCGCACCGGGCTTCCAGTTCCGCGCCTTGGGTGGAGATGAAATGCACATGGGTATCGCCGCTGTAGTAGCCCTGGCTGCGGATGTCACTGACGCGGTGCAGGCGCACCAGCAGCTCGCGCTGCCCCTGCACAATGTCCACCACGTCTTGCACGGGCTGGTACTCGAAACCACGGGCCGCTTCCAGGACCAACGGCCCCACCGGCAGCCAGCCTTCGCACTCGCCATTGACGTAGGCATAGGTCTGGGCGCCCAGGCGCACGTCGCCGCCGATGTCCAGGTTCCAGGTGTTGCCGTCGGCATTGATATGCGCATGATGGCTGTAGGGGGCCACCGGGATGCCGTCAGGGGTGCGCAGATGCACCCTGCAGGCCAGGGGCTCGCCGGTCTGGGCGTCGAAGAAACGGGTGCGCACCCAGGTGCGGTCGGCATTGGCCAGGCGCAGCGTTGCCTGGGTACCGAGCCTGACCTGGCCCTGCTCCAGCAGGGTTTGCCAGCGGCAGTGGCCCAGTAGCTGCCCCGCGGCCCGCAGGCTCAGGGTCGCGGACGGCACGGCAGTAACCCGCACGTAGCCCTTGCCTGGCGTTTGCAGGCTGGCACCCCAGGCCTTGGGGAAGCTGGGGTCGGGCGCCAGGCTGCCGCCGGCGATCCGGTAGGTATAGCTGTTGAAGCCGCGGTCGACGCTCACCTCCACCTGCTCATCCACCTCACGGTGGTGCAGGTCCAGCAACAGGTCGCGCGACACGTCCCGGCCGAACGGGTCTTCGTCCAGGTTGCTGACGGTGATCGCGGCGACAATGACCGAGCGCCCGGCCGCGCGCAGTTCCAGCCGGGCGATGGTCTTGTGTGGCTCGGGGTTGCGCAGCGGCCACAGGTAAAAACGATAGGGCAGCACATAGGGTATCCGTGACTGGGGATCTTCCACCTCCACCAGGCGCGCGCCCGCGGCGTCGTAGCGCCCGCAACAGCGGTCCATCAACTGATGCTGGGCATCGTTGAGGGCCAGGAAGGGGGTCTGGCCCCAGTCCAGCGGAATCGCCCGGCCCTCCCATTTGCGCGGCGTGGGCCCGATTTCGAAGCGTTGCCGAACCTGGCGGGTGATAGAGCTGCCGTCGCTGTAGTGAAGGCTGTACTCAGCGCATGGCATGCCCACCGGGCCGCCTTCGTACAGGTCGGTTTCCAGCACGGCATGGGCGAACACCAGCCACTGGGCCTGGCTGTCCAAGGGCAGACTGGCACTGGGGTGGTGCTCATCGAGCAGCAACAGGGTGTGCGCCGCAGCCGCGTCGGCGAAGCTGAATGGCAGGCCGTGCAGCGTACGCGCGCCCAACGATACCTCGTGCGGGTCTTCGAGCAAGGTGGTGGGGCGGTTATACAGCCCATTCAAGTCCAGCGGCCGGTACTCGCCTGGCAGCGCTGGCAGGGCGGGGTCCAAGGTGCCCCCGGCGCCGTGGCCCGAGGCGTGGCAGTGATCGGAATGCGCGGTCATGGCTGCTCTCCCATGGGTTGATGGGCCAGTTGGGCGTAGCGCTGTGGGTGCCGGGCCCGCAGCCAGAGGGCGATGCCCACGCCGATGATGAAGGCCAGGGCCCCACTGCCCAGGAGCAAGACGTTCACCAGGTCCGACGCACCGGTCAAAAGGGTGATGTTCGCCACCGCCAGGCCAAGGATCAGGCTCAGCGCCAGGCATGAGGCGGCCGGGGCCAGGGTGGCGGTCCACACGCCTTCACCCTGGCGGTGGCGGCGCAGGTATAGCAGCACGGCTAGGGAGCACAGCGCCCAGAGCAGGATGATCCCCAACATGCCCAGCGCGCTGCCCCACAACAGTAGCCCCAGGTACGGGTCGACCCCGCACCAGACGGTCAAGCCGATGAACACCAGGGCCAGCGCCGACTGGGCCACCCCCGCGAGCCAGGGTGATTGACGGGTGGCATGGGTGACCGCCAGGCCGCGCGGCAACAAGCCTTCCCGGGCCATGGCGAAAAAGTAGCGGTTGGCAATGTTGTGCAGCGCAAGCAGGGCCGCGAAGGCGCTGCCCAGCAGCAATACGTTCATCACATCCACCAGCGCGGGCGAGGTGTAGCGGGCGAACAGGTTGACCACCAGATTGATGGGGTCCGCTTCGGCCTGGGCCTGGATGTTGCCCACCCCGTAGGCGGCCACGATGACCGCCGACATCAGCGCGTAGAACACGGCGATGAAGGCTACGGCCAGGTAGGTGGCGCGGCGCACTGTACGATGGCCGCCGCGGGCTTCCTCGCTGAAGATAGTGGTCGACTCGAACCCCATGAAAGCACCGAAGATCAGCGCGAACATCGCGCCGTTGTGGGGTTCCAGCACCGTGCCGGGGGCGAAGGACTGCACCGGGAACCCGCTGCTGCCATCCATGGCCACTGCCCCAGCCAGCACCAGCAACATGGCGATCTCCGCCACGAGGATGAACGCCAGTACCCTGGCGCTGGTCTGGATGCCGCGATAGCCCAGGGAAAACACCGCCAGCGCCGCGATCACGGCGTAGCACCACCAAGGTAATACCAGGCCGGTAAGCTTGCCGACGGTGTCGCTGGCGTACACGCCGAAGGCCCCATAGGTGCTGATCTGCAGCGCGTTGTAGGCCAGCAGCGCAACCGCCGCGCAGCCAGCACCCACAGGCCGGCCGAGCCCCTTCGCGATCACGGAATAAAACGCACCGGCATTTTGCACATACCGGCTGATAGCCATATAACCCACGGCGAACAGCGCCATGATGCCGCCGGCAAGCAGGTAGCCGCCGGGTACCGCGGCCCCGCCTTTGAGAAAGTGCAGGGGTGCTACCGCAACGATCAAGGTCAAGGGCGCCAGCGCCGCGAGCACGGTGAATACTAGGTCTGCAGTGCCCATGGCGTTGGCCGCCAGGCCGTAGTGGCGCGGCGCTGGCTGGGCCGGCGAGGCCGCGGGTACGCCGTCGCTGACAGGAGTGGTGGTATGCATATGAGCCAACCTCGAAAAAAGGAATCAAGGACTGGCGAAACCGATGCCGCGGGGTCACTGCCCCCGGCCGGTCTACGCCGGGTATCCCCTCGGGGAAAGGCGAGCACGGGTGCGGGCTGGGAGCTGCGAACGCCGTCCCAGCCTATCATCACAGGCTTGCCGGGGTTCGCAGGAGGAGTGTGGGTCAGCGGTTGGTGAAGAACAGCGACGAACCGATCGAAACGTCGAGGTCGGTACGCGATGAGCTAAGGCGCACGTCCAACGGCGTGCCGAGAACGGTCTTGGGATGAATGGCGATGCGTCGCACGAAGCTGGGCATTTTCCGATACCTGGTCTTGTGGTCGTTCTAGGCAGTGGAAAAAAAGGATACAGCAGGATTTCAGCGGAGGGCATTGCTTGAGCAAGCTTCTAGCGGCAACTCCTGTGGAGCAGTCCGGTCTCCCACAGCTAATGTAGCACTGCATCAGCTTATCGTTGGTTTCGCAAAAACGAAAAATAAGTTTAAGAATTTAATAACTACTAAATGGAGCTAATAATGCTGTGAATCTGCATTCCTCACGCCTTGATTGCACACAATTTGCGCAGGTTAGCAGCATGAGGCGTTGTCTCCGCCCAGCTGATCTGCTCTGCGTTCGAACTGGGGATGAGGGAGTCCCATCAAGTGGCGTTCTAGAGCCTTTGATTTGAACTGATGTCAGATCGATACTGTCTGACACAAATCTGTACATTCCGCGCCGCTTGAGTGATAAAGCGCGTGCTTGTCGAAAAAAAGCGGTATTGCGAGGTCTCTCAGACCACTGGATAGAGGGCTAAGACAAAGGATTAGCATGCATCTCAAGCAGAGCCTAGTGACTGTTGCCGTATGTATCGCATACGCATCCGCTGCTTATGCCACTGAGGGCAACGTTAATCTGGACAAGCCTTTCTAAATAATTTTGCCAATTCCACCGACGCAGCGAGAGCGGCTCCAGCGCAGTCAACGGTGACTCGAGTCGGGCCCTTTCGATGACTTCTGGCCGGTCTCGCCGTCGCATCACCTCTCCTTGTCTGTGCTTTGTGTATCTGGGATTCTGTGTTTATAGCTTCAGCCGACGCTATTATCGCGGTTAGGCGAACCAGGCGATTGAGACGGTATCGACAATGCCACTGCCAAACGTCTATAAGGCAGTTGGTGTTGCAACTTTATCGGGCGTGGCGGACTGGACCTGAGCGAAATGACCGCTAGAGGAACGATCCCAACGGCACCGCTTCACTTCGGCTCAACCGACACCACGTCCACATACCGAAATTTCTTCCGCGCCGCCTTTACCGCTTCCTGCTCGGCCAGCAACGTGCTTAACGTATCCGCCTCATGAACGAGCTCTTGGGTTTCGCCTTCAAAGACGTTACCGACCCTGAGCGTGACCTTGAGTCTGGGCGTAAACGCCTTCTCAACCTTCCGTTTCTTGGTCGCGGCTGCCGGCGGCACGATGATCACGTCCGGGATGGCGTCCATAGGGTCTGGGATGTGTACGTGCGTGGGCGCAGGCGCCTCCGCAGCGCCAAACAGGGCGCGGCGCATTTCTTCTTCCGTCAGGTCGGTCATGGCTGTCCTAATGTGTTGATTCTTAAGCGTGGCGCAGCACCGGCGCACCTGCAGCGGCGGATCATAGACCACCTACCTCAGGATCGGTGGAACGGTGTTTAGCGGGCTGCTTTTTTATTTCACGGGTATCTAGGGTGATGCCCCGAATTCCTGGCTAATTCCCCTGCCCGTCCACTTTCGCTTCCAACAGCGCCTCATAGCGCGCCTCGAGTCGCTCGTGGGCTTTCTGCAGCTGTTGCAGCTGCGTGGCGGCACTGTCGGCCTGCGCGCGGAACCCGGCGCTCTCTTCCTTGGCTTCCGAGCGCTGCACCCGCAGCCGATCAACCATGTCGCGACTCTGCGCCAGTTCACGGGTAAGCCGTTCGGTCTCCAGCCTGGCGGCATCACGCACCCGGCTGGTTTCCTTCATCAGGTGGTTGGAGGTGCTCTCGAAGATATCGGCCTGGCGGCTGACTTCGGCGCGCAGCGCGGCGTTTTCCTCCTGGTGCACCGCCTGCAGCCGGGCCAGCTCGGCGGCGTGCGTGGCCGACAGGCGCTCCTGCTCGGCCGCGTGCGCCGTATCAACTCGCGCCAGTTCCTCGCGGTGGCGTAGGTCCTGCGATTGATGCTGCGCCGTCAGCTCGGCCAGCTCCGATCTGAGAGCCTCGTTCTCCGCCTGCCCACGGTCCAGCTGCCCATTGAGCCGCTGTACCTGCTCGGTGAGCAAGGCGATCTGCCGTTCCTGGTCCGCAAAGCGCCCCGTCGCCTGCTCCGCCTCGACCCGCGCTTCGGTGGCCTCCCGCTGCGCCTGCTCGGCCACCTGCTGGTAGTGTGAGCGCTCGATCGCATAGGCGGCGGTGGCCTCGTTCAGCGCCACCTCCCACACCGCATCCAGCGCCTGGCCCACTGCCTCGGGGATCCCCGGGCGCTTCAGTCGCGCATTCAGCAAAGGCCCGGTGCGCGCCCAGAACTGCTTCACCTCGTCCCCCACCACATTCGGTGAAGCGCTGACCCCGTGCTCCTCCAGGATCCGCGCGCGGATGGCGGTCACCGACACCTCGGCGCCGGCCTCGAGCAGCTGCCCGGCGTAGTGCCGCACCAGGTCACGGGTTCTCGGCAGGCCGCTGCGGGTGGCGGAAGGTGTATTCACGAAATTGCTCCAGGTGAACGGATGGAATGACTTTTCAGCAGCCCGGTTTTGCAGGGCCAAGCCCCTGTTCTGGCCGAAAACAGGCCAAAACTACAAAATTCAGGAGGTTTTCCGATAATTATATCTCTACTGCAACTGATATGAAAAATATCGTTCCTAGAAAAAATTCGTGATTACCTCCGGTTATCACGAATTTTTTGCCCGTGACAGGTCGAGCGGGTAAGCTTGGCGGTAGCCGGGCGCACCGCTATCAAGCGATAGGCTCTGCTTAACTTCAATGAATTCAACCGGTTAACAAGGGTAGACTTGCGCTGTGGATCAAGTCGCGAACGGCCTCGCATTGCTCCGTCCACCGCGGCTGAGCCCATCGGAGTTCAAGGCGCTGATTCGCCAGCGGGGCTGGCGGATGGCCGATGCGGCCGTGCGGTGGAACGTGCGACCTGAAACGCTCAGCCGGGTGGCGGCCGACCCTGCCCGGGAGACGCGGTGGGATGACCTGATACGCGCCTTGCCCCAGTTGACCCGCCGCGAGCGGGCCGCAGCCACGGCGGCCCGCCTGGCGCTCCATCCGCCGCGGCCACGCGCACGTGTCGGGGTCGCAGAGTCAGACGGTCCGATCATCAACCCCTCCCCTCCTGCATCGCCACCGGCGCCGCTGTCCTGGGTCGATGACGAGGACGAGGATCTGGACGACTCGGCCTATGGGACCAACGGTTTCCGTTACCGAGGGTATGTGGGGGTGCGTTCGGAGCTGATCGTGGTCCGGGAGATCGGCAGCTTTGCGTCGGAGGGGGCGGTGCTGGTTGTCAGCGATACCCGGCTGGGGGTGAACGCGCACGCGGAGCCGCAGGAGGAGTACTGCTGCGAAGCGCCCAGCGGCCTCCTGCAATGGCTCACCCCCGATGAAATGGATGACTGGGTGGTCTCCACGGGCAAGACCCGGAGCACGTACTGATGACCGAGGTGCTGACTGTTGCCAGCAGTGATCCGATCGATTTTCAGCAGACCGTTGCGCTCGAGCAGGTACAGGTACCCGGGGCGCACCGCGGCGCGAATGCCCTCCCCGACCTCATCCAGGCGCGGTCCGACATCGAGGCCGCCGCCATCTGGCTCGAGGCCACGACCGACAATCCCAAGACCCGCCGCGCGATGCGCAAGGAAGTCGAGCGTTTCATCCTCTGGGCGCTGCATGTCCGCAGTAAGCAGCTCTCCCAGGTCGGTGTGATGGACGTGCGCGCGTATGTGCGCTTCCTGCAGGACCCACAGCCGGCCGACGTGTGGGTGTCCACCGTCAAGCGGCCGCGGCAGCACCCGGAATGGCGACCGTTTGCGGGACCGTTGAGCCCCGCCTCGCAGCGGTACGCGCTGGTACAGCTGGGCAGCCTGTACAGCTGGATGGTCAAGGGCGGGTGGCTCAAGGGCAACCCGGTCGCGCTGGTGAAGAAGCCGACGGCGCCGATCGATCCTGGCATTCAACGCCTGCTCCCCCCCGAAGGGATTGCCTTGGCGTTCGAGGCCATTGCGGCGACCAAAAGTCCGCTCAAGCGCGCACGCGATCATTTCATGCTGAGCCTGTTCTACCTCACCGGGCTGCGAACCTTCGAGGCAACTGGGGCCGACATGCGCACGCTGCGCCGTTCCGCCAGCGGCCAGTTATGGTTGCCCGTCCATGGCAAGCGCAGCAAGCGGCGGGAGGTACCCATTCCGGAAGCGCTCTATGAGGAGCTCGGGCGGTACCGGGCGGTCTTCGGTTTGCCGGCAGCGATTGCTGCAGACGAGGACACACCGCTGCTGATGGCCGCCAACAGCAAGCGCAAGCGGGCCAGCAACAGCACCGTACTGAAAGCCATGATCGACCTGATGATGCGGGCTGCGGACCTGGCCCGCGCGGGCGAGCAGCTTGAGCTGGCCGAGCGGCTGGCGGAAGCCACCACCCACTGGCTGCGGCATTCCTGTTTCAGTCACTTAGCTCAGGCCACGGGAGATCTGGTCATGGTGCGCACGTTAGCTGGACACGCGCGCCTGGATACAACGAGCCGCTATCTCCATGCTGAGGCAGATGAGCTCCACATGCGGGTGAGCCAAGCTCTAACGGCGCCCGCCAGTGTTTCATTGATCATCGCTGTTGCTGGCGTGCCTAAATAGATAACCCGCTGGCAGTAAAGCGTGTGAATGCGGCTTTTTTCAAATCGTCGTGGCCTACTGCCCCCACCGTTCGCCTTCCAAAGGCATACCAAGCCCGTTCGCCTGCTTTCTGCGTGTCGGAGCGGAACACTTTTCTGGGTCAGGTAAAACCCGCTTCAGTCTTGCCCCAGCCCGCTGGGGCACAAATGGTATCCACGTCCGGTAGTGGACCCGCTTATTCCGGATAAAACGTTCAAATTCTGATCATCAGATGGGGCCATAGGTGCGTCACACTTGGGCATGAGCCTAATGTGTGCACCGATTTGTAACTGAAAGAAACGAGGGCTTGTAACAGGCCTGTCGCCGCAGCCCCCTAATACGAGCACTACGACCGACTGGCACGCTCCATGCTTTATTAATTTACTAGTTGATTAATTATTGCCATTGGGGTGTTACCTGCTTTTAGCAATCCCAAAATTTGCAGTTCTAGCGGGACGGCCAAGCCGTGGACAGCCTTCGTACACACCTGCAATTGGCGGCTAGATAAGCCGAATCAAGCGGTTCTCGGGAGAAAGACGATGCGTGCTTTGAGATGTGCTCAAGTGATTGCAATTTCGGTTCTCGGCACCGCGCCGATGCTAGCGCTGGCGGCCGAGACGGTGAAGATAGGGGTAATCCAGCCCTTGACCGGATCGGTGGCCTACAACGGTAAAGCCGACGTCAACGGCGCCAAGCTGGCCATGGAAAGGCGCAATGCAAAAGGCGGCGTGCTGGGTCGCCCTGTGGAGCTGGTGATCGAGGACGGTCAATGCAGCCCAGCCAACTCGGTAAACGCTGCGGAGAAACTGATCCAGAAAGACAAGGTAGCGGTACTCTCCGGTGCCTTCTGCAGTTCGGCCACTGCCGCCGTCATGCCGGTCGCGGAGAAATACAAGCTCCCCTTCCTCACAGGGGTCTCCTCCAAGGCCGACCTGACGGAAAAAGGCAACGCCTATTTCTTCCGCTCGGCCGAGACCGACGCGCTATTGGCCAATGCCTTTGCAAAGATCCTGGCCGACAACCTGAAGCTCAAGAAGGTCGCGTATATCGGGGTCAACGACGATTGGGGCCGCGGTGGTGTCGAGGAATTTTCCAAGGACTTGGGCGCTCGCGGCGTGGAAAACGTGCTCACGGAATATTTTGACCATGGCACCACGGACTTCTATACGTTGCTGGCCAAGCTTCGCACTTCCGGTGCCGATGGTGTGTTCGTCGCGGCCGAAACCCAGGATGGCGCGGTACTGGTCAAGCAGTTCAAGGAATTTGGCATTGACATGAAGGTCTTCGGCGTCGGCTCCTGGGCAACGTCGGACTTCGTCAACCTGGTGGGCGAAGCCTCCGAGGGCATCTATGCCGCCGTCCCCTATGTGGCCAGCTTGCCAGGCGAGGCAAACACGGACTTCGTCAAAACCTATCAAGCGCAATACGGACAAGCGCCCGACAAATACGCGGCCGCGGGCTACAACGCTACCAATATCCTGATGGACGCCATCGAGCGCGCCGGCTCCACGGATGCCGCCAGCATTCGAGACGCCCTCAAGGCCACCGATTACCAGGCGCCAAACGGGCGCTACCGCTTCACCGCAAACGGGCAAGCCTACGGCTTCAACGCAGCCTTGGTGCAGATCGAGGGCAAGCAGCCCAAGGTCGTGGAAATGACCGAGGTCCAGCCCCCGTCCACCCTCACTGCCCAGGGGAAATGAGCCGTGGATCTGTTCCTGCAGTTTCTAGCTAACGGATTGGTGACCGGGAGCTTCTATGCCCTCTCCGCCCTGGGGCTCACCCTGATCTTCGGGTTGATGCGCGTCGTGAACTTCGCCCACGGTGAGTTCTACATGCTAGGCGGGGTGCTGGGCTGGTTCGTCACGGCACGCCTGGGCCTGGATTTTTTCTCGGGCCTGTTAGTGGTAGCGGCGGTCATGGCGGCCTTCGGCTGGATGGTGGACCGCTTCCTCATCGAGCGCGTCCGCGGCCAGGGCGAGGAGCCTGGCATTCTGCTGACTATTGGGCTCTCGATCTTTCTCGCGAACTCGGCGCTCCTGCTGGCGGGGACCGCTCCGCTGAAGATCGACGGCCCCCTGTCCAACGCGCCGGTATTCCTGGGGCCCGTGGTGCTCACCAAGATGCGTATCTTTGCCGTGGCGGTCTGCGCGGCGCTGATCTTGGCGGCTCACTTGCTGATCAAGAAGACTAAGCTGGGCCGAGCCATGCGCGCCACCTTCCAGGATCCGATGGCGGCGCAACTGGCGGGCATCAAGACAGCCCATGTCTACGCGAGCACCTTCGCCCTTGGCGCGGTGCTGGCCGCCTCGGCCGGGATGCTGCTGGGTTCGATCTACTCGGCCCAGGTCGCCGTCGGTGGCGTGGTAAGCCTCAAGGCATTCGTCGTGGTGATCCTGGGCGGCATGGGGAGCTTTGCCGGCGCCATTGTCGGCGGCTTGGTGCTGGGCGTGGCCGAGGCCATGTGGGGCGGCTACGTCTCCACCGGGATGGTGGACATCATCGGCTTCGTCATCGTGATCCTGACCTTGATCTTCAAACCCTACGGCCTGTTTTCGGCCCGCGCGGAGAGAGCGTGACATGGCATTGGAACGCAATACCTTACTGATACTGGCGGCCTTGGCCGCGCTCTTCCCGCTGGTGGTCAACGACCTGTACCTCCTCCATATTGGCATCATGGTGCTGTTCTACTGCGTGCTGGCCAGCAGCCTGAACCTGACCCTTGGCTATGTGGGCGAGTTCTCCCTGGGGCACACGGCTTTTCTCGGGCTGGGCGCCTATACCGCGGCCATCCTCTCGACCAGCTTCGGTTTACCCCTATGGCTTACGGTACCGTTGGCAGGTGCGGTGGCCGCGCTCTTCGGCCTGTTGATCGGTGCGATCACCTTGCGCCTGCAAGGCCCGTATTTCGTGATCATTACCCTGGCCTTCGCCGAGGTGTTGCGCATCGTCGCCAATAACTGGGTGGGGGTGACCAATGGTCCCATGGGCATTGCCGGCATCCCACAACCGGACCTGTTGGCGGCGGGCTCTACCCTCTTGGCCAAGCGTGTGTATTTCTACATCGCCCTGGCCATCGCCGCCCTGGCGCTCTACCTCTCCTACAGGTTCGTGTACTCCAGCGCCGGGCGCGCGGCAGTGACCGTACGCGAGAATCGCTATGTGGCGCAGTCCGTGGGCATCCGGCCCTTTGCCCATGCCCTGCGGTCCTTCGTTCTTGGCGCCTTCCTCGCCGGCCTGGCCGGCGGGTTCTATGCCCACTACATCTCCTTCGTAGGCGTCGATGTGTTCCGCTTCAGCTTCATGGCCACGATGATCATCATGGTGCTGATCGGCGGAAAAGGCACCCTCCTGGGGCCCTTGGTGGGCGCGTTGGTGGTGACCCTGGCAGAAGAGTACCTGCGCGAGTTCCAGGAGCTTCGCCTGTCGATCTTCGGCCTGGTCGTGATGCTGGTGGTGCTGTTTCTTCCCAAGGGGCTGATGGGCTTCTTGACCCTTCGCCGGGAGCGTCGTGTGGCTACCACCGTACCCCCACTCCCTCGCCTTTCCAAAGGAGGTGCGGCATGAGCGTGCAACCTTTCCCTGCGCCCTTGCTCTCGGTCCATGGCCTGGAAAAGACCTTCGGTGGCCTCAAGGCTGTACAGGACATCAATTTCGAGGTCAGGCCAGGCGAGATATTCGGCCTGATCGGCCCCAATGGCGCGGGCAAGACCACCTGCTTCAACCTGGTGACCGGCTTCTACACGCCCTCGGCCGGCCGGGTAATGTTCCGTGGCCACGACATCACTGGGCACAAGCCTTACGCCATCGCCCAGCGTGGCCTGGTACGCAGCTTCCAGAAGACCAGTGTGCTCAAGTCGCTGACCGTGTTCGAGAATGTACTGGCCGGCCACTACCTCAGCACCCGGCAATCGCTGGCCAGCACTTTCTTCCCCGGCGCCAAGGTGCGCCAGGCCGAGCAGGCAGCGCGCGATAGCGCCGCGCACATCGCCGAGACCATGGGCCTGGCCAGGCGCCTCAATACCCCGGCCAACCAATTGTCCTGCGGGGAGCTGCGGCTGCTGGAGGTGGGTGTTGCGCTGGCGGCAAAGCCGACACTGTTGATGCTGGACGAACCGGCTGCTGGGTTGAACAGCCAGGAAGCCATGACCTTTGGCGAAACCCTCAGGCAACTGCGTCAGACCCAGGTGCAGTCGATCATCATCGTCGAGCACAACATGGGGCTGGTCATGGGTATCTGCGACCGCCTGGTGGTGATGAACTTCGGGCAGAAGCTTGCCGAAGGCACGCCTGCCCAGGTGCAGGGCAATCCACAGGTCGTCGAGGCTTACCTCGGGAAGGCACGCGCATGAACCACACCACACCCCCTTTGCTACAGATCCGTGGCCTGCATGTGGCCTACGGCAAGGCCGCCGCGCTGCACGGTATCGACCTGGACGTTGCCAAAGGCGAGATCGTCGCCTTGATCGGCGCCAACGGCGCGGGCAAGAGCACGACCCTGCGGGCCATTTCCGGCCTGCTCAAGCCAACCGCGGGTTCGATCACCTGGGATGGTAAACCTGTCACTGGCTGGAGCGCGGACCGCATAGTGGGCCAGGGGATTGCCCACTGCCCTGAAGAGCGCCACATCTGGCCGGCCATGACAGTCAGGGAGAACCTGATGCTCGGCGGTTTCCTGTGCCGTTCCAACAGCGAGGTGGAGGTGCGCGTGGACAAGGCGTTCCACCGCTTCCCTCGCCTGCGCGAGCGCCAGAAGCAGCTCGCCGGGACGCTCAGTGGCGGTGAACAGCAGATGCTGGCCATTGCCCGGGCGCTCATGTCCGAACCGCGCCTGCTGTTGCTGGACGAACCTAGCCTGGGCCTTTCACCGAAGATGGCCGACGACGTGTTCGACGTGGTGCGTGAAATCAATGCCCATGGCGTGACCGTGATGGTGGTCGAGCAGAACATCTACAACGCCCTGTCAGTCGCTTCCCGGGCCTATGTGGTGGAAACCGGGCGTATCACGGCCAGTGACGAGGCCGCCAACCTGCTCAAGGATCCAGACGTGTTGAATGCCTACCTAGGCGCCTGAAGCCTGGGGCAAGTGCGACAAAGCAGCCCCTGCGAAATTAATTAAACACGCAGTTAATAAGGAAACAGTTCATGACTCGCAAGCTTCGTATCGGTGTGATTGGCGGTGGAATCGGCGGTGTGGCCCTGGCTCGAGCATTGCACCGCCTAGGCATCGAGTTTCATCTGTTCGAGCGCGCGCAAGGGTTCGGTGAAATCGGTGCCGGCGTCCAGATGACCCCCAACGCAGTCAAGGTACTCAAGGCCCTCGGCGTGGAAGAGGGGCTGCGGCGCATTGGGTTCTTGCCCGAGGCAATGGTGGGGCGTAACTGGGAAACTGCCAGCGAGCTGTTCCGCACTCCGCTCAAGGACACCAGCATCAAGGCCTTCGGCGCCGAGTTCTTCCATGTGCACCGTGCCGACCTCCACGCGATCCTGTGTGAAGGCTTGCCGCCTGCGCAGGTAACCTTCGGCCTGCAGTGCACCGGTGTCCAGCAAGGGGAAGGTTCGGCCACCGCGACCTTCAGCGACGGCAGCACCTTCGAGGCCGACCTGATCATCGGCGCCGACGGCATCCATTCGGCCGTGCGCGGAGCGCTTTGGGGGAGCCACAAGCCCAAGTTCACCGGCCACATGTGCTGGCGCGCGCTGGTGCCGGTCGAGCAGCACCCCCTCCCCTTCGTAGGCCCGGACGCCGCCTTCTGGATGGGCCCCAAGGCGCATGTGGTGACCTACTACGTGAAAGGCGGCAAGGCGGTCAACATCGTTGCGGTCGCGGAGTCGGACGAGTGGGTGAAGGAATCCTGGACCGAGCCTAGCTCCACCCAGGAGCTGGTCGACGCCTATACGGGCTGGCACAGCGATCTTATCCAGCTGTTCGAGCGGACCGACCCCTCCCAGACCTACAAGTGGGGCCTGTTCGACCATGACCCCATGGCCCGGTGGTCCAGCCCCAACGTGACCCTGCTGGGCGACGCGGCTCACCCCATGTTGCCGTTCTTGTCCCAAGGGGCGGCCATGGCCCTGGAAGACAGCTATGTGCTGGCGCAGGCCCTGGCTCACTTCAATGGCGACGTCCCGGCCGCGCTGGAAGCCTACGAGCAGGAGCGGCGCCCGCGCACCTCGCAGGTGCAGCTGCAGGCGCGCGAGCGCGGCAAGACCTACCACCTCTCTACCCCAGAAGAGCTGCGCCAGCGTGACCTGGCCTACCAGAAAGCACAGGCCCAGAACCCCAATGCCGTGGGCATCCGCGCCGAATGGATCTACGAATACGACGCCACCACCTGCCGCGAGCGCTTCGCCGGCGAGCCCGCGCTGGCCTGAGCAAGGCCTGCCGGGTCGCGGGCCCGCAACTTCGGCCGCCGAGACCGCTGCCGGATCACTGAACACAAGGAGAACAGCATGCAACGCCTCTACCGTATCGGCCAGATCGTCCCGAGTTCGAACACCACCATGGAAACCGAGATTCCGGCCATGCTTGGCGCACGCCAGCTGATCCGGCCCGAGCGCTTCACCTTCCATTCGAGCCGCATGCGGATGAAGCATGTGAAGAAGGAAGAACTTGCCGCCATGGACGCGCAATCCGACCGCTGCGCCGCCGAGCTGTCCGATGCCCGCGTCGACGTGCTCGGCTACGCCTGCCTGGTGGCAATCATGAGCATGGGCCGTGGTTATCATCGAGAATCCCAGGCCCGGCTGACCCAGGTCACGCGTGACAACGACGCTGAAGCGGCGGTCATCACCAGTGCGGGTGCCCTGGTGGATGGGCTGAAGGTACTGGGCGCCAAGCGTATCGCCCTGGTGGCCCCCTACATGAAGCCGCTCACCGAACTGGTGGTCGACTACATCGAGCACGAAGGCATCGAGGTCAAGGTCTGGCACGCGCTGGAGATTGCCGACAACCTGGCCGTGGCCCGCCACGACCCGGCGAACCTGCCCGGCATCGTCGCCGAACTGGACCTGGCCGGCATCGACGTCATCGTACTGTCGGCCTGCGTGCAGATGCCTTCGCTCAGCGCGGTGGCCAAGGTGGAAGCCCAGACCGGCAAGCCCGTGGTCACTGCCGCCATCGCCACCACCTACGCCATGCTCAAGGCCCTGAACCTAGAGCCCATCGTGCCCGGCGCCGGCGCGCTGCTGTCCGGCGCCTACTGAGGAGGTACCCCATGAGTCAGTACCTATACGGTGCCAATGTCCAAGCCAATGGGATCCGCCAGCACTACCTGCGCTACGGCGGACGCGGCCTGCCGGTCATCCTCATCCCAGGCATCACCAGCCCGGCGGTGACCTGGGGCTTCGTCGCCGAGCGCCTCGGCCGCCACTTCGATGTCTATGTGCTGGACGTGCGCGGCCGCGGCCTGTCCCAGGCGTCTCCGGAGCTGGACTATAGCCTCGACGCGCAAGCGGCAGACGTGGCCGCGCTGGCCGCGGCGCTCAAGCTGCCGCGCTTTGCCGTGGTCGGCCATTCGATGGGTGGGCGCATCGCCATCCGCATGGCCCGGCAGTTCAACCCCGACGGGCTGGACCGCCTGGTCATCGTTGACCCACCTGTCTCCGGCCCAGGCCGTCGGCCCTACCCTAGCGGGCTGGCTTGGTACACCGATTCCATCCGGCAAGCGCAAGCAGGCATGAGCGCCGACGACATGTGTGCCTTTTGCCCGACCTGGACGCAGCAGCAACTGCAGCTGCGCGCCCAGTGGCTGCATACCTGCGACCCGCGCGCCATCGAGGCGAGCTACTACGGCTTCCATGAGGACGACATCCACCAGGACCTGCCCCACCTGAGGGTACCCACCCTGTTCATGCTGGCCGGGCGCGGCGGTGTGGTACAGCCGCAGGACGTCAGGGAAATCGCCGAGCTGGCGCCCAACGCCTCGTTCGTGACCGTGGAAAACGCCGGCCACATGATCCCGTGGGACGACGAAGAGGGTTTCTACCAGGCCTTCGGCAGTTTCCTCGGCACACCTGTCTGAAAGGAGCACCACCATGGCTATCAGCGATATCGACTTGATCAACGCCTGGAAGCAGGTGCTGACGCTCTCCAGGCTCCAGGCCGGCGACATTGTCACGGTATTGACCAGCGACACCACCCATCCGCAGACCTTGCGCACCGCGATCATCGCCGCGAGCGGGCTTGGCGCACGGGTCAATCGCCTGGACCTGCCGCCGGTCAACGGAGAGAAGGCCCACAGCCGAGACAGCCTCGCCTACCTGGGCACTACTCCGCTCACCGGTAACCGCGCCGCCATTGCCGCGCTCAAGGAGAGCGACCTGGTGCTGGACCTGATGACCCTGCTGTTCTCCCCTGAACAGCACGAGGTGCTCAAGTCAGGCACCAAGATCCTCCTGGCGGTGGAACCGCCGGAAGTGCTGGCGCGCCTGGTGCCGACCGAGGCGGACCGTGCCCGGGTAGGCCGGGCCGCCGCCCAGCTCGAAGGTGCCCGGGAGATGCATGTTACCTCCAGGGCCGGTACCGACCTGCGCTGCCCCTTGGGTGAGTATCCGGCGATCAAGGAATATGGCTTCGTGGACGAGCCAGGCCGCTGGGATCACTGGCCCAGCGGCTTCATCCTCACCTGGCCCAACGAGCGGCAAGCCAACGGCCGGATCGTGCTGGACCGGGGCGACATACTGCTGCCGCAAAAATGCTATGTGAACGAGCCCATCACCTTGACCGTGGCCGATGGCTTCGTCACGTCCATCGAAGGCGGACTGGACGCTGACTTGCTCAAGGACTACATGGGTGAGTTCAACGACCCCGAAGCTTACGCCCTGTCCCATATTGGCTGGGGCCTGCAACAGCGTGCGCGGTGGTCGACGCTGTCGCTGCTGGATCGCGAGGCCACCATCGGCATGGACGCACGTGCCTTCGAAGGTAATTTCCTGTTTTCCATGGGCCCGAACAACGAGGCGGGAGGCGACCGGGTCACGGCGTGCCATATCGATATTCCCATGCGCAACTGCACCGTAGCCCTGGATGGGCAGGTGGTCGTGCAAGACGGCAAGGTGATCGGCAACCCGGCCTGATATCACCATTTACGCGGGCGGCCTGGCGGTAACGCCCACCCTGCCCGCGTCATCAACCAGAGGACACTCAGCATGCAAGCAGACCAAGCAGTGTACGAACGCCAGGGCTTTGGGGCGCGGATGGGCATCGAGGGGCAGATCGGCCTGCTTATCGTCGATTTCGTCAACGGTTTCGCGGACCCGGCGGTATTCGGCGGCGGCAATATTCCACAGGCCATCGCGGCGACGGTTCCCCTGCTGGCCGAGGCCCGTGCCCGCGGCTGGCCGGTGGCTCACAGCCGCATCGTGTTCGCCGACAACGGCAGCGACAGCAACATATTTTCCCTCAAGGTGCCCAGCATGCTTACCCTCAAGGAGCATGACCACAACAGCGCAATCGTGGCGCAACTGGAACCCGCCGAGGGTGAACTGGTGGTGCGCAAGACCGTTCCTTCGGCATTTTTCGGCACAGGGCTGGCCGCTTGGCTGACCCAGCGCGGCGTCCGCACCTTGGTGGTCGCCGGTGCGGTGACAAGCGGATGTGTGCGCGCCAGCGTAGTGGATGCCATGTCCCATGGGTTCCGCCCTGTGGTATTGAGAGACTGCGTAGGTGACCGAGCGCTGGCACCACATGAAGCAAACCTTTTCGACATGGGGCAGAAGAATGCTGAGGTTATGGATTCCGATGCCTTTATGCTCGCAATAAGCTCGTTGCCGCGGCCACACTATTAGCCTGCAAAGGACCGGTTCGCCGCGATTCGAGCATCTATACGATCCTCGTCGTGGATCATTTCTTTATGTAGAAAGGCACATTAAACGTGCTGATTCCTATGAGGCAGGCTTGCCGTTATTCAATGCAAGGATGGGGTGTCTGCCATGACGGCGTCCCGGCTCAATACGGATGCTCTCATCCAAGCGCAACGTCGGGCGGACCCTATGGCTGCACGTGCCGGTATTCGGCGTGTAGTAAGCATGTTTGATTCAGCCGCTTTTCCCCGACGCCACGTTAAGCAGCGGCGAGCAAATCCAAGACACCCGGCAGGCGCATGTGAATAGAGCTGACACAGGTTTTACCCGAGTCGGTTAAGATAATGTGGCATTCCTAGTAACTAATGGAACCCAATGGATAATCAAACCTTGAACGGCCGCCGGCGGGTGCCTCCACCGCGGGTAAAACCTGTCCCAAAAAACAAGCCGGGGCGGCCCGAAGGTTCGAGCAATGTCCGCGAACAGATCATAGATGCAGCTGAGCTGATTTTCGCCGACCATGGTTACGCCGGCACCACGCTACGTGAGGTGGCGGCCTTCGCTGAGGTGACGCAGGCCCTCATCAACTATTATTTCGGTTCCAAATACGGCCTGTTTGAAGAAGTGTTTCTGCGCCGTGGCCGGATCATTTCCGAAGAGCGAGCCAGTCGACTGCAGGCGCTTAAGCAATCGGGCCCTCTGGATGCTAAGCATATTGTACATGCCTTCCTAAGCCCCACCTTAGCGCTGCGACAGACCCCAGGGGGTCGTGCCTTTATTCGCCTGCAGGCTCGCCTACACACTGAACCTCCAGAGATATCGTACAGACTGCGCAACGAGGCCTATGACACCTCTACCAAAGCTTACGTGGCGGCCTTTCTTGAAGCCCAGCCCTACCTGACCGAGCGTGAAGCCTATTGGCGGGTGACGTTCATGATCGGGGCCTATATGTATGCTTTTTCCGATACACATCGCTTGGAGCAACTTGCTGCTGGGGTATGCAATCCGGCCGATTCTGAGGAACTGCTGTCGCAAATCACCGCATTCGTCGCAGCCGGGCTACAGGCACCCAGCCCAGAGTGAGCTGTAGGAGGTGGTAAGCGTAGCTATGGCCAGTTGTGGCAATGATCCACAGCAAACGTAACAACCGGCGGGGCTGATTAAGGAAGCGTTATATGAGGCGGTGGGCGTTGTAGGGTCGCATTTTGCTATTTCGGCAGTCATCTGTAGAGAGCATCTCTGCGACCAAGGACGGGACAGATGGCAAGCACAAGCGGGCAGCGACAGCACCGTACTGAAGCCGTCATCGGCTTAATGGCGTGGGCTAGGTACCGGCTTTTGCCGTGATCAGGCTGATCCGGTCAATCGGCTGACAAAAGCGACTATCTGCTGGGTGCGCTATTCCGTGCATTGCCGGAGCGGATGCATTTACGTGCGAGTGAACGAAGGGTTGGCGGGCACATGCTCGCCAGATCCTACCTTGACCCTAATGCCTGAGGTCATTCCCCCCTTCATGTCTTAACCCCGCTCAACTTCGGGCTGCCCGCCAGTAATAGGCACTATCAAACCCAGTGATTTTTGCTCGCGCGTCTGCAGGCTTAGCCTAAATGCATTCTTGAAACGCAATGCGCTGCAGCTGGAGGGACCCATGAAACGTCTGATGATACTTGCTTCGTTGATAGTGACCGCTACTTTGGCAGGGTGCGCCTCAAATGCGCCCGAGACCCGACCATACACGGCCGAGGAGAGCTTCCAGCTTTCCATGGAAGCTCTCAACCGCCAGAGCCTGCCAGTCGATCAGTACGTCCAGGCCCGGAACAAACTGATCCGTGCTCATAACGAGAATGCTGGGATTGCTCAACGCGGCGGCACCGTCTCCCTTGGTCGTGAAAGCTGAGCTTCAACGATGTGACCTCAGCAGCTCCGTTTAAGCTATAGATAAAGGTGTAGGTGCGGGTGTCCCTGGCAGCAGGCAGCCGATTGAAGCATCTAGGCATCCCATTTAATAGGCTCTTGATTGCCCTACCCTTCTGACCGAAGGTGCAGGAGGTTTGTCCTCCTTGCCTGGCACGCAAAGCATCAGCTGAGCCAGGAAAAAGGTGCAATCGTCCCGATGCAGCATGTCCAGAAAAACCGCTTCTACCAGCAGCTGCCAACAGTAATCGTGCCATTCCTCCCGATGATGAATTGCCAAGGTCAAAATCATATCCAAGCGGCGAGCCATCTCTGGGCTAGCGCTTCCAGCCAGGCATTCTTTGCACGAATAGAAGAAGAACCTGACTCGCTGCGCATAGCGCACGCAGGGGTCATTCATCGTTGCGGAGATTCCAGCGGCTTCCTCAACCGAGATCGCTCTCATTCCTTTGTTCACCATCTATCCTTCCCTCAACATACCATGTGTTTGGCCGCAAAAACTGCGGCGCTGGGCTTGAGGCGTTCCCTACCTACCACCGCTCCCCATCCTGTTGCGGTTCCAGAGTATTTCGTACGCAGCACTTCTACGTGCTATCCACAAAAATAGGGGATTAGTCTGTGGATAAGCGCTGTATGGCTGCCCCCTTCCCAGTCTAACTGGCAAACTCAAGGATCGATCAAAAAACAACCAAATCTGGCTCCCCACACATGCTGCTAGGTTTTAGTCGCTTCTCCCCGATTGCAGGCAGTTTTCAAATCGAGCGAGGCCTGGCTGTATACCGTGAAAGGAGCCGTAGCTCGCTAGCGTTGCTACTAGCAACACCCCACGACACCAGCTATTCCGGTTTTATTGAGAAAAGTGCTGTAAATCCGGAAATTACGGTTTCCACAAAGCGATTCCGGAACTACAATCGTTCTATCATCGATTAGGACGAACCTCTGATGGCTACCGATCAAGATCTGCATGAAGACACGCCAAGCTATGTCGATTTCGGCTCATTGGAGTACCAGCCCCAGTTCGCAGCAAACTGTATTGGCTTAACCCCTCGTAGGCTGATGGATATAGAGCGGGACTATGACATCGAGATCCGCAGGGTAGCCCGTGGCACCGTCAGTGCCCGGATGTACACGCCATCTGATATCTTCCGGATATCTGCGTTACGGCGGGAACTGGGACACGCGAAACGGCTAGCTCGGCAGGTTGTAGTGTCCATATTTGTTCAGAAGGGGGGCACTGCCAAGACGACGACTGCTGTCAATCTTGGTATCGCTGCGCAATTTTCAGGTCTAAAAACTCTGATCATTGACAATGACCCCCAGGGGGATACCTCTTCTATGCTGGGTTATGACCCGGATTTAGCTCCTGAGGACCTCAAAAATTTCGGAATACCCTCCGACCGGCTCGTAGACGGACATTTGGGAAACCTAATTGCCCCACACCTACAGATGCGCTCATTCGAAGCGAAGACCTTAGACCAGGTCGTTAAGAAACCCTTCGGCGAATATGGACCACATCTGATCCCTGCAGATGCGTACATGGAAGATTTGGCAATTGCGCTCGACGTATCCCCAAATCCCGATATGAGGTATGCCAAATGGATACAGCTCGCCATTAGCGGGAAGATCCCAGGCTGTGACCTTTCTGATTATGATCTGATAATTTTTGATAATGCCCCGGCAGGGTCCAGATTGACCAAGAATTCTGTGGCAGCGAGCGATTTGCTCCTTTGCCCTGTCCGGATGGACAAGTTTTCGAGTCGTGCTCTGGTCCGCTTAAATGACTGGTGCGCTCGTTTTGCCGAGGAATACAACTTCGCTCCGGATATGCTTGCGATTCCCACGATGTTTTTCAAAGGTAGGACAGCGCTACAGGAGAATTTAGCTCGGTTGAACTCGCTGTTTCCAAACCGCGTTACGGAGGAAAAAATCTACTTCAGTGAGGATTACTCGAAGTCGCTTAACAACGGTGTTCCTTTACTGCTTTGGAAGGGCGCCTCTACAAAGAGTCTCGATCCAGCTCGCAAGGTTTTCGAGGAAGTCATCACCAAAATCAGAAATATCGG
>Ga0265797_10001483_pt1 | contig 41107 bp, 34 predicted proteins | sample P2T30metagenome_FD_192433 | JGI IMG/M metagenome (GOLD analysis project Ga0265797, IMG submission 192433) | Plant litter microbial communities from East Loma Ridge, Irvine, California - P2 T30 | ecosystem: Environmental > Terrestrial > Plant litter > Unclassified | place: USA: California...
TTCCTGGCGCTGCTGCATGTGCGTGCGCTGTGGCGCGGCCATCTGCACGTGGTGTTGCCGCGCGCCGGCGTCGCGCTGATCGTTCACGCGGCCAGTTGGTGGATGATCCATCAGGTTGGCAAGCACCGCGATGCGGCCGGCTTCATCGCGCTGGCTTGTTGCGTCACCGCGTACGCGCTCTCCGGCCTGTATTACGCCTTCTGGCGCGCGCGTCAATCGCTCGAACCGTATTTGCGCAGCATGCCGTTCGGCGTGGCCCGGACGCTCGTGGCCGAGCATCTGGTCGTGCTGGGGGTGGGCGGCATCGTGTGCGCGCTGGTCTGGATCGGCCATGGCGCCGCGCCGGCGGCGACGGCGGACCTGCTGCCCGTACTGGCGCGCTGCATCGGCGTCTCGCTGCTGCTGCTTGGATTGCTCGGCGCGCCGATCCTGCAGCGCCATCCCTACGGCGCGGCGTTCAAGGTCGCGCTCAGCGTGATCGCACTTTGTTTGATGGGGACAATGGGATGACGATGTTGCTGGAAGCCGAAGGACTCGGCATGCGCTACGGCGGTCACGTGGTCTTCGAGGGCTTGCACCTGTCGTATGGCGCCGGCGCCGTCGCGCTGGTCGGGCGCAACGGCGCCGGCAAGTCGACCTTGCTGGCGCTGCTGGCGGGGATCGATGCGCCGCAGGCGGGTCGCGTCATGGTGTGTGGCGCCGATCTGGCATCCGCGCCAACAGGGCAGGGCGCCCGCGCGCGGCTGGCCTGGGTGCCCGACGCCTCGGTGGCTTACGACTTCATGACCGGCGACGAATTCCTGCGCATGGTGCAGGCGCTGCGTGGCTGCGCCAGCCCGCAGCGCGCACTGCTGGAAGGCTTCGGGATCGAAGGGTATCTGGGTGCGCGCTTCGGCGACATGTCGCTTGGCACGCGCAAGAAATTCATGCTGGCCGCCGGCTTGATGGGCGACGCGCAGGTGGTGCTGATGGACGAGCCGACCAATGGCATCGACGCCGATGCACGGGCGTTTCTCGTCGCGCAGATCGGCATGCGGGCGCGGGAACACCTGGTGCTGTTCTCGACCCACGACCATGAGGTGATCGCGCTGACCGGCGCCCGCGTGCTCGACCTGTCGGCAGCGGGCACGACGGCGGCTTAGCGCCGGTTGGTCTCGAAGGCGGCTTAGCGCCGGTTGGTCTCGAAGGCGGCTTAACGCCGGTTGGTCTTCATCGCCGCGTCGACTTCGCGCTTGGCGTCGCGGTCTTTCTCGGTCGAGCGCTTGTCGTGCTGTTTCTTGCCCTTGGCCAGGCCGATCTCGCACTTGACGTTGCCCTTCTTGAAGTGCAGGTTGAGCGGCACCAGCGTGTAGCCGGACCGCTCGACCTTGCCAATCAGCTTGTCGATCTCGGCGCGGTGCAGCAACAGCTTGCGCGAGCGTAGCGCCTCCGGGTGGCTGAAGCTCGACGTGGTCGACAAGGCACTGACGTGCGCGCCGAACAGGTACAGCTCGCTATCGCGCACCAGTACATAGGCTTCCTTGATCTGCACCCGCCCTTCGCGGATGGCCTTGACTTCCCAACCTTCCAGCACGAGGCCTGCCTCGTAGCGGTCTTCGATGAAGTAGTCAAAAAATGCTTTTTTATTGTCAGCGATGCTCATGAAAAGGCGAAAATTCGCGTGTCGGTTAAACTACTGCTATTGCGCCAACATTGGCGCCACATGCAAATGACCCCCATCATAACAAACGGTTGACCAATGGCAGTAGTGCACAAATCAGTTTTCCTTGGCTATAGCGCAGAACAGATGTTCGACCTGGTTGCAAAAGTCGAAGATTATCCCAAGTTCCTGCCCTGGTGCAGTGGCGTGAACGTGGTCGAGCGCACCGATGACAAGCTCGTCGCGGCCCTGCAAATTAATTTCCATGGCGTGAAGCAGAGTTTCACGACGTCGAACCACAACCAGCGTCCGACCCAGATGAAGATGCACCTGGTCGACGGTCCATTCAAATTGCTCGAGGGCACCTGGACCTTCAAGTCACTGCGCGCCGACGCCTGCAAGATCGAGTTCGACATGCACTACGAGTTTTCCAGCGTGATCCTGGCGCAGATCGTCGGTCCCGTGTTCGGCATGATCGCCAACAGCATGGTCGACTCGTTCTGCAAGCGCGCCGAGGTCGTGTATGGCTGACGTCGCGCCGGCGCTGCTTGGCATTTCGGTGTGCTATGCCAGCGACAAGGTGGCGTGGTTGCGCGAGCTGCAGGTGGAGCCCGGCACGACGATCGGCGTGGCCATCGAGCGCAGCGGCGTGCTCGAAGCCTTCCCGGCGATCAACCTGACCACGCAGCCGGTGGGCATCTACGCCAAGAAGAAGACGCTCGAGACGGTGCTGCGCGAGCGCGATCGCATCGAGATCTACCGGCCGCTCGTGGCCGATCCGAAAGAGTCGCGCCGCAAGCGCGCGGCCAGGCGCGACGGCGCTAGCGACAATCCTGAAGCGCCCGATTGACCTGGGCCGCCTGCGCGGCGCGCTCGGCATCCGACATATAGCGTTTCTCGCCATCCTGACCATAGCGCGCGATGCGTGCGCCCGACGCCAGTTGGGCCTGTGACTCCCGCGCGGACGCGCAGCGCTCGGCCAGTTGCCGCGCGCGCTGCGCTTCTTCCTGATCCTTGCGATTCTGGTCGTCGCGCGCCTTGTTGCGCTCGCGGTAGGCGGCTTCCTGCTGGGCCAGCGTTGGCGGGCCTTTCTGCGCGACCGGCTTGGCGGCCGGGTCTGCCGCCCCCGCAGGCAGCGGCTCGGCGGCTGGCAACGCGGGCGATGGCGCCGATTCCGGGTTGGGGCGCCCCGGCGCCTTGACGATCTTGCTGGCCGGCGTGTCCGGCGGCGGCGGACGATCGGAATACTGGCGCGTGCCGCCGGGCCCGATCCAGACGTACTGGGCCTGTGCGGCGGTGGCGACGAAGAGCAGGGCGGCGCCAAGGGCGCGGGACAGCGTAAGCGGCATAAAATTGCTCCTGAGAATTAACAGATTTCGCCATGGTTCGGGCCGGCTGTCAATCGCAAACCGCGCCGCGCAACTTAATTTGGGTCAGGCCGGCGACGGAAATCATGGGTTTCTGTATAATTCGCTTTTGCGCCTATAGGAAATACTATGCGTCTCCTCCAAAAAGCACTCACCTTCGATGACGTGCTGCTCGTCCCGGCCTACTCCAACGTTCTTCCGGCCCAAACTTCCCTGCGCACCAAGCTGACCCGCAATATCACGCTGAACATTCCGTTGCTGTCGGCGGCGATGGACACCGTGACCGAAGCCAACCTGGCCATCGCCATGGCGCAAGAAGGCGGCATCGGCATCATCCACAAGAATCTCCGTCCAGCCGACCAGGCGCGCGAAGTCGCGCGGGTCAAGCGCTTCGAAGCGGGCGTGCTGCGCGATCCGATCACGATTCCTCCCACCATGAAGATCCGCGAAGTGCTGGCGCTGTCGCAGCTGCACGGCATCAGCGGCTTCCCGGTGGTCGAGGGCAACCAGGTCGTCGGCATCATCACCAACCGCGACCTGCGCTTTGAAGAAGACCTGGACGCCGAGGCGCGCGCCAAGATGACGCCGCGCGACAAGCTGGTGACCGTCAAGGAAGACGCCGATACCGCCGAGGCCAAGCGCCTGATGAACAAGCACCGCCTCGAGCGCGTGGTCGTCATCAACGATAACTTCGAGCTGCGCGGCCTGATCACCGTCAAGGATATCCAGAAGTCGCACGAACACCCGCTGGCATCGAAAGATTCGCAGGGCAAGCTGCTCGTTGGCGCCGCTGTCGGCGTAGGCGAGCGCGATGAAGAGCGCATCGAACTGCTGGTTGCGGCTGGCGTGGACGTGCTGGTGGTCGACACCGCCCATGGTCACTCGCAAGGCATCCTCGACCGCGTACGCTGGATCAAGGACCGTTACCCGCACGTGGACGTCATTGGCGGCAATATCGCCACCGCCGCGGCCGCGCTGGCGCTGGTCGAAGCCGGGGCCGACGCCGTCAAGGTCGGCATCGGCCCTGGCTCGATCTGCACCACCCGCATCGTCGCTGGCGTAGGTGTGCCGCAGATCACCGCGATCTCCAATGTCGCCGAAGCACTTGAAGGCACGGGCGTGCCGTGCATCGCCGATGGCGGCATCCGCTTCTCGGGCGACATCTCGAAAGCACTGGCCGCTGGCGCGCACACCGTCATGATGGGCAGCATGTTTGCCGGCACCGAAGAAGCGCCGGGCGAAGTCATCCTGTACCAGGGTCGCAGCTACAAATCGTATCGCGGCATGGGCAGCCTGGGCGCGATGGCCGACGGTTCGGCGGACCGCTACTTCCAGGAAGCGTCGAGCAAGGCCGACAAATTCGTACCAGAAGGTATCGAAGGGCGCGTGGCCTACAAGGGCAGCGTGCTGGCGATCATCTTCCAGCTGATCGGCGGCGTGCGCCAGTCGATGGGTTACTGCGGTTGCAGCACCATCGAAGAGCTGCGCGAGAAAGCCGAATTCGTCGAGATCACCTCGGCCGGCATGCGCGAATCGCACGTCCACGATGTGCAGATCACGAAAGAAGCGCCGAACTACCGTTCGGAGTAATCGATTCTCGACGCGGCCGCTAGCGGCCGCGTTTTTCTATGGTGGACGGCGTCGCCGCTCACCGTACGTAAAGCTCACCACTCAAGCTCTCCTATGCATTCGAAAATCCTCATCCTCGATTTCGGTTCCCAGGTCACCCAGCTGATCGCCCGCCGCGTGCGCGACGCCGGTGTCTTCTCCGAAGTCTTCCCCTACGACGTCAGCGACGAGTTCGTCCGCGAATACGGCGCCTCGGGGATCATCCTGTCGGGCAGCCACAATTCGACGCTCGAAGGCGATTCTCCGCGCGCACCGCAAGCCGTGTTTGAAGCCGGTGTGCCGGTACTGGGCATCTGCTACGGCATGCAGACGATGGCAGCCCAGCTGGGCGGCAAGGTCGAAAACGGCCTGAAGCGCGAATTCGGTTACGCCGAGGTACGCGCGCGGGGCCATACGGCGCTGCTTAACGGCATCAACGACTTCGTCACCGACGAAGGCCACGGCATGCTCAAGGTCTGGATGAGCCACGGCGACAAGGTCCTGGAAATGCCGGAAGGCTTCAAGCTGATGGGCTCGACCGACAGCTGCCCGGTGGCCGCGATGGCCGACGAAGAACGCCGTTTCTACGCGCTGCAATTCCACCCGGAAGTCACGCACACGTCGCAAGGCGAAGCCATCATCGGCCGCTTCGTGCACGAGATCTGCGGCTGCAAATCCGACTGGAACATGCCTGACTACATCGGCGAAGCCGTTGAAAAGATCCGCGCACAGGTCGGCACCGACGACGTGATCCTGGGCCTGTCGGGTGGCGTCGATTCGAGCGTAGCAGCGGCGCTGATCCACCGCGCGATCGGCGACCAGCTGACCTGCGTGTTCGTCGACCACGGCCTGCTGCGCAAGGACGAAGGCAAGATGGTCATGAGCATGTTCGAAAAGAACCTGGGCGTAAAAGTCATCCGTATCGATGCCGAAGACCAGTTCATGGGCCACCTGGCCGGCGTGAACGATCCGGAGCAGAAGCGCAAGATCATCGGCCGCGAGTTCGTCGAAGTGTTCCAGGTCGAGGCGGGCAAGCTGACCAACGCCAAATGGCTGGCGCAGGGCACGATCTATCCGGACGTGATCGAGTCGGCCGGCAAGGGCAAGAAAGGCCAGACGATCAAGAGCCACCACAACGTGGGCGGCCTGCCAGAGACGCTGAACCTGAAACTGCTCGAGCCGCTGCGCGAATTGTTCAAGGACGAAGTACGCAAGCTCGGCGTGGCGCTCGGTCTGCCGCATGACATGGTATATCGCCACCCGTTCCCAGGTCCGGGTCTGGGCGTGCGTATTCTGGGCGAAGTGAAGAAAGAGTTTGCCGACCTGCTGCGTGAAGCGGATGCGATCTTTATCGAAGAGCTGCGCAATACGCCGTTCGAGGTGCCGCATGTGCCGGGCATCGATGCCGGTAAAGCGCCGATCAACTGGTATGAGGCGACGAGCCAGGCGTTTGCGGTGTTCCTGCCGGTGAAATCGGTGGGCGTGATGGGCGATGGCCGCACGTACGAGTACGTGGTCGCGCTGCGCGCAGTGCAGACGCTGGACTTCATGACGGCGCAGTGGGCGCATTTGCCGCATTCGCTGCTGGGCAAGGTGAGCAATCGGATTATCAACGAGGTGCGGGGGATTAACCGCGTTGTGTATGATATTTCGGGGAAGCCGCCGGCGACGATTGAGTGGGAGTGAAGTTTCCCAAGGGAAACTCTGATTTAAGGCTTACAGAGCTCGCTTCGGCGAGCTTTTTTTATGAAATTAAGCGATCCGGCGAGTGCTGCCTCGAACTGGCTCGAGTTACGAAACTCAAGCTTCGCACGCGCTTCGATACCATAGACTCACTATGGCGTTGCCTCCGCTGGGCTGCGGCCTGTAGATCCTTATGCCGGATCTAACGTCGCCCTTGCAATCATGATATCCCGTTGCGACGCTGAGCCGTAATTCAGATCAGATGCTAACCGCTGGCCTCATGGGTATGGACCTTAGACTCTCAACTCGTCCGAGGCCTCATGGCTCGCCCGTATCGAACAAACCCGGCGCGACTCACATTCCGAACCATCGAGTGCAAAACTCGCAGGGCTCTTCTCGGGGGGCGGCCTGAGTTATTCTGCATGCATGAAATGTCGAGTATCTGGTGAAATACCACTTAGATTTCGCAGTTGCAGCTGAGACGGCGGTAGAATCTGAGGCCTAGTTAATTCTTGATATCGTTATGTCTACTCGTAAAATGCAGATCGCTAACTTCATATGCCGCTTCGGCGAAAAGTTTGTGCTCCTTGACCTGTTTGAAGAAGTAGTTATGTCTGCTTTTACAATTTCTAAGCGAAAGAGGACATACTCTGACGCTGAGTATTTTTTGATAGGCGTGAAATTGGTGCGATTCCCTGATGGGGAATTGGCTTTCGTTGGAAGGCACGTTAAGGATACTTTGATTGAACGTGATCAAATACTTGTTAATGGAGAAATTAAGAAGGATTACATCGCAATCGAAAGTGCTCCAACTAGCTTCTTTGTATTGCTTCTCTCAAATCACAAATTGTTATATGTGCAGGAAACTGCGGGTGCTCCAAATATTGCACAGTTTGCGACTACGATGGGACAGTTCCTTGGTAATGCATACTCTGAGTGGGCGCGAGAAAAATATGATCGAGTGAATGCAGAAGGAAGAAGACTGACATGGAAACAACTGCGCGAACAGTATCCGCCCCCAACGCTTGAGGTCACAAAAATCGCTACTGAAAGCTCAGTAACTGCATACGTAGAAAAGTTTAGAGTAATCAATACGGTAGAAGTGAAAGTTTTTAGCACGAATCACGAATTAGATAACTCGCCGATATTTGGAGAGATGCGTGAAATAAAGGAGGAAATCAGTGCGGATCAGGTTGTGTTACGATCGAGTAGGGCTGGGAAAGTAGGCCTCGAAAAAGGAGGTGTAGCTAAACTAATCTCATCGCAAGCGGAAGATGGGAATGCTCAAATTGTCTTGCGCGGTACAGGTCTTCAAGGCGATAAGCTTACCGCGACAAACGATAGCTTTAACGCATCATTCTCAATTGAACAATTACCGCAGAGTGAGATAAATGCCGCAGGGAAAATGTATGATTTAATCAGGCGGCAGATAGGCCTCGGCACGATTAGTTTGCGGGAAGGTGGGCATGCCACTGCGCAGAGAATCGCGGAAATTACGAAGAGGTATTGGCAATGATTGGAATAGAGCTCCTTCAAGAGAAGAGCCTTTGGCAGATCTATTGCAGATGTTTATGCTTGTTAACGCCGTCTCGCTTCAATATATTTGCCACCCTGTTAATATTATTCTTTTTATCTGTTGATTCCATAGTTTTTCCCGAGAATTATAAGATGAGGGTGATCTTAATTAGATCGCTGGGAGATTTAGGGCTTGGGTATGGTTCAACAGTACTTGGATTTCTTATTGCTGGATTCACAATATTTTCCACTTTGTCGCGATCGGATTTGTTTCTGAGAATGCATAAAACAAAGTATGGAAAGACAGGGTTGAGCTATTTGCAGGTTAATTTCTTCACGTTTGTCGAGGTTTTCGTTGTATATGCTTTTTTCATGGTCGCCTGCCTTCTGATAAAACTATTTGCGGGCGAGGGCGGATTGGTTGGGGCAATCCTAAGATACACTGCCGTGAATCCGTTGCTTGGATTTATTTGTATCCCAAATGTGTGGATTAACACAACTTTTATACTTTTCGGGACGCTATCTTTTTACAGTCTCTTGGCGCTAAAGTCTTTTATCTATAATACATATCACTCAGTAATGACGTCCATTGTCTGGTCATTCAACCCTCCTCAACAAGACAAATAGATTGCTATGTCGAAAGTCAATGCTGACGGCAAATTGCCTCCGTGATGCAAACGAAGACAAGGACCTCATACATACATGTTGCAAATACGAATTGAGCCAAGAGTCTGGCCTTGAGGGGGGAGCAGTTTTATGCGGGTAGAATATTTGATTATTATCGAAGCGGACACACCATTTTGTAGTGATAGGACCTCTTTTAATAATTTTCTGCAGTCAAATGCAGATATAAAAATAAGCAAAAATTCGTTGAGGCATAGGAGTTTCGAATCTATCGACGAATTAAAAGGTGGTGAAGCAGAGGGGCAGAAAAATCGCTTCTTTCATATAAAACTGGAGTGCAAAAGTGATGATCAGATTGAAGAATTTCAAGAATCCTTGAAGGCGGTTCGTTCGCTCTTGCATAAAGTTTCTGAGAAGAAGCCCCAAGTGCTCTGGGATGACGTAAGTTTTTACTATGCGCAAAAAGCTTATCCGCTGATTCATCAGATTGAAAATATGATGCGGAAGCTGATCACCAAATTCATGTTGACCAATGTAGGTTTGGGATGGACAAGAGAAGCCATGCCAGAAGACCTCCGAAAAGGCTCCCGTGGGGAGGGGTCTGAAAGTAATAATAACTATCTTTACGAAACTGATTTTAAAGACCTATCGACATTTTTGTTTGATGAGTATCGCACTGATGATATCAAAGCGCTTAATCAAAAGATTCGAAGTTTAGAAGCGGATGCAATTTTGGTGTCTGAACTAAAGCCCTTTATACCTAGGTCGAATTGGGAGCGATATTTTAGGGAGCATGTCAACTGTGAGGCAACATATTTACAGGGTCGTTGGGAGAAATTGTATAAGTTTCGCTGTAAAATTGCGCACAACAATACATTCACACGCGAGGATTTTGCACAAACAATCACGTTGATCGGCGAAGTTAGTCCGAAAATTACTGAAGCAATTGCCAATCTGGATTCGATTGAGGTTCCCGAAGATGAGCGAGACGAGTTGGCAGAAAAAGTAGCTATTAAGACCAGTACAATGTATGGAGAATATATTCAGCGCTGGAAGGAAATCGAAGGAATTTTATTTTCCCTGTACTTAACTGCATTTCCTAGTGACGATGAAAGTTTGCATAAGAAACTCCTCCATTCGCCACGTACTCTCGCTAGGGAAATAGCCAACATCGGATGGATAGGAAAGCGGACATTAAAAGGTTTGGATGAAATAAATTACATACGTAATACAATTGTTCATGAGCCTGTTCATCATTTCTCTGCCGAGCAACTTGCCGAACATATGAAATTTGTGGATTATCTCATTAACCATCTTTCTACGGTTCTATATGAGCATTCAAATAAAGGAAAAGATGGTGGTGAAAGGGAGGAAGTCCGAGTGCCAAGTTGAGTCGCTAGGAGTTTACGCAGTTTGATTGGTCAAATGGCTGGATGATATATTTTCTTTTGTGTAATATTAATGTGATTGACCATCAAGCCCGCAGTCGTTGTTTCGACACGGACTGGATTTAGCGGGATGGTCAGCACCTAACTAACGAATCGTTGAGAATCGGAGGCGGCACGGTGCACGTGCTGCCGAGCCTAGGCCGGGTATCGGGCTTGGCTTGGCCGAGATGGAGAAGGCGCGGCAAGGGGCTGGTGGCAAGGGTTAGTGCAGCGACGATGCGGTTTCTGGTGCCGGGCTGGAAATCTACAACAGACGGCCTTGCTTGCTGCGCTGAACGGGTAACGTCGAAATCGGCCTTAGAGCGCAGCTGCACAAGCCTTATTTAGAGCATGGTCCTTACTATGGTACTGATGAGTTAAGTGGGATTAAAGTCGCCTGAAACCAATGGTTTAGTCCATCCATTGATCATCAAGTGGGAGTGAGGTTTCCCAAAAGAAATTTAGCTTCCGGGATGTTGAAAAGGCTCGCTTTGGCGAGCGCATTTAGGAATCGCAAATCGTCTGGGTCTAACGTCTTGAGCACGCTCGAGCTAGAGGGATGATGAGCAAATCAATTGTGATAAATAGTTACCGAAGAACGCGTGACGTTTCGCCATTGGTAATGCACTTATATCGTACCCTCACGGGGGTTATGTAGCGGATGGCAAGGCCCTCTAAACGGGATCGACTCCCGTTCTCGTGTCTCGCATATCACATGTTCCAAAAGCGGCATTAATCAAGATTAGAACGAGCCTATCGCCGGCATTCGCCGGCGATTTGCTTTGGCGTCCGCGATTTTTTCAGGCATCTGCGACACGCAAGCTTCTAGCAGACTCTCGGCGATTCAGATCGACGAAACGCTCATAACCGAACTCGTTCGTGGTACCGGAAAAACGTGAGGGGGCTATCAAGCAAAGAATAGCTGGCTAGTTTCTTGCCAAAACGCCGCCGCACTTGTAGTGCTTGCGCGCACCGCAAAAAGGCTGAGTCATTCGTTAATCCCGTTTATGAACACGTGAGACTCGACAATGCCATCACGCTCGATGATCTTGGCGGTATCTGGGTCGCGACCTGACCTGGTGTTATCGACTACCTGCCTGCCGGCGGCGAAAAATTCGAGCATTTCCGCATTGACGACAGCGCCAATCCAAATCCCAAATTAAATCCGGTTCGCGCACTCTTTTGCGACCGGGGACGCCGGCTGTGTTTCCGACATTGCGTGGCCATGCCAGCCGGACGCAATTTCGCCCGGCTGGCATCCTGAGGGGCCAGCTCGTGCGACACTATCCGGCGGTACGCCCCGCCATCACTCATAAGGAATCGCCATGCCAGCACCCCGAGAACCGCGTCCGCCACTACCGCCATTCACACTTGAAACGGCAGTCGAAAAAGTCCGCCTCGCCGAAGATGGCTGGAACAGCCGCGACCCGGCCCGTGTCGCCCTGGCCTACACACCGGACACCACGTGGCGCAACCGCGCCGAGTTTGTCACCAACCGCGACGAAGCCCGTGCGTTCCTCGAGCGCAAATGGCGCAAGGAGCTCGACTACCGGCTGATCAAGGAACTATGGGTGCACGACGGTTACCGTATCGCCGTGCGCTATGCCTACGAATGGCACGACGATTCCGGCAACTGGTTCCGTTCGTACGGCAACGAGAACTGGGAATTTGCCGACGACGGCCTGATGGCGCGCCGCTTTGCGTGCATCAATGATCTGCCGATCCAAGAGTCGGAGCGCAAGTTCCGCTGGCCGCTCGGCCGGCGCCCCGATGACCATCCGGGGCTGTCCGACCTGGGCCTGTAATGCTGCCGCCGCCGAGCGACCCGCCAGCTGGTGCAGTGTCTCGAATCAGGAGCCTCCCGGTTCGGCCGGGTCAAGCGCAGCAGCAAGCCCGCCACCCGTCGCGACGGCCACTGGCTGATCCGCACTGGCATCCCCGAAAGCGCGGGCTCGGGCGGCCAGTTCGGCGCCGCCTCATCGACATCATCGCGGCGCATGCCCCCGGTGCGACGTTGCAGCGTGGCGGCCTGGTGAGGCAGGCCGCCCAGGAGCGGCGCACGATGGAGCGCGTGGCCCAACTGCCTGGCGGGTCGAGTTAGCGAGCCGGCCTGGCCATTAGCGCCAATCGCGCCGGTTTTCCCACAACGCCGTGCATACTGAGTATACTGGCCAACGGGTGCAGGACCGGTCTCCTGGACCATTCTCGCCTGGTAGCCTCATAAGCCCTGTCATGACAGGGCTTTATGTTTTTAAAATCATTTTGAGTATGAATCTGGACATCTGCGATGGAAATCAAAGTCAACTTTCTCGACAAACTGCGTCTTGAGGCGAAGTTCGACGACTTCACGGTGATCGCCGACCAGCCCATCCGTTACAAGGGCGACGGATCGGCCCCGGGCCCGTTCGATTACTTCCTCGCTTCGTCGGCCCTGTGCGCGGCGTACTTCGTCAAGTTGTACTGCGATACCCGTAACATCCCGACCGAGAATATCCGCCTGTCGCAGAATAATATCGTCGACCCCGACAACCGCTACCAGCAGATCTTCAAGATCCAGGTGGAGCTGCCGGCCGATATCTCGGACAAGGATCGCCAGGGCATCCTGCGCTCGATCGACCGCTGCACCGTCAAGAAAGTGGTGCAGGCCGGGCCCGAGTTCGTGATCGAAGAAGTCGACAATCTCGACGCCGATGCGCAGGCGCTGCTGACCCTGCAGCCGTCGACGGAATCGCGCACCTACATCACCGGCAAGGACCTGCCGCTCGAACAAACCATCGCCAATATGTCGGGCATGCTGGCCGACTGGGGCATCAAGATCGAGATCGCCTCGTGGCGCAATATCGTGCCGAACGTGTGGTCGCTGCACATCCGCGACGCCCATTCGCCGATGTGCTTCACCAACGGCAAGGGCGCGACGAAAGAAAGCGCACTGGCCTCGGCCCTGGGCGAATACATCGAGCGCCTCAATTGCAATCACTTCTACGCCGGCTCGTTCTGGGGCGAAGACATCGCCAATGCGCCGTTCGTGCATTACCCGAACGAGCGCTGGTTCCAGCCCGGCCCGAACGACGCGCTGCCAGGCGACATTCTCGATGAGTACAGCCTCGCCATCTACAACCCGGACGACGAGCTGCGCGGCTCGCACCTGATCGATACCAATTCCGGCAACGCCGCACGCGGGATTTGCGCGCTGCCGTATGTGCGCCAGTCGGACGGCGAAGTCGTGTATTTCCCGACCAACCTGATCGAGAACCTGTACGTCAGCAATGGCATGAGCGCCGGTAACACGCTGGCCGAGGCGCAGGTGCAGTGCCTGTCCGAGATTTTCGAGCGCGCCGTCAAGCGCGAGATTCTCGAAGGCGAACTGTCTCTGCCGGATGTGCCGCAAGCCGTGCTGGCAAAATATCCGGGCATCCTGGCCGGGATCGCGGCGCTGGAAGAGCAGGGCTTCCCGGTGCTGGTCAAAGACGCGTCGATGGGCGGCACCTACCCGGTCATGTGCGTGACGCTGATGAACCGCAAAACGGGCGGCGTGTTCGCCTCGTTCGGCGCGCACCCGAGTTTCGAGGTGGCGCTCGAGCGCAGCCTGACCGAACTGCTGCAGGGCCGCAGCTTCGAAGGCCTGAACGATCTGCCGCAGCCGACGTTTGCCAGCAATGCCGTGACCGAACCGAATAACTTCGTCGAACACTTCATCGATTCGAGCGGCATCGTGTCGTGGCGCTTCTTCAGCGCCAAGGCCGATTTCGATTTCGTGGAGTGGGATTTTTCAAGCCATGGCGAACACGCCAATGCCGAAGAAGCGGCGACGCTGCTGGCGATCCTGGCCGACATGGGCAAGGAAGTCTATACGGCGGTGTACGACCAGCTGGGCGCGACCGCGTGCCGCATCCTGGTGCCGGGGTACTCCGAAATCTATCCGGTAGAAGATCTCATCTGGGACAACACGAACAAGTCGCTGCTGTTTCGCAGCGATATCCTGAACCTGCATCGCCTGGACGAGGCCAGCCTCGAAGCGCTGATCGACCGGCTGGAAAACAGTGAGCTCGACGAATACTCGGATATCGCCACGCTGATCGGCATCGAGTTCGACGAGAACACCGAGTGGGGCCAGCTCACCGTGCTCGAACTCAAGCTCCTGATTCACCTGGCGCTCGGCCAGCTCGAAGATGCGCACGAGCTGGTGGGCGCGTTCTTGCAGTACAACGACAATACCGTTGAACGGCGCCTGTTCTATCAGGCGATGAACGTGGTGCTGGAAGTCTCGCTGGACGACGATCTGGAACTGGACGATTACGTCGTCAATTTCCGCCGCATGTATGGCGACGCCAGGATGGATGCGGTGCTCGGCTCGGTCGATGGCAGCGTGCGCTTTTATGGCTTGACGCCGACGAGCATGGCGCTCGAAGGGCTCGACCGCCACCATCGCCTGATCGACAGCTACAAGAAGCTGCATGCGGCGCGGGCCAGGGCGGCCGCGTCCCGGTAACCGTGTGATCATTCGAGAGAGTGTGCGGTAACGAAAATGCTATCGTCGATGTCCCGTACCGGTCAGGACTCGTCGACGCATGCATCGTTTGCCATCTCTCTCTTTTGAATCGGTCGCGTCGTGGCTGTCGGTTGTTTTCATTGGCTTGCTGGCGCTGGCGCTTGCCGGCTGCTCCAGGCCGCAAGCGTTGTCGCCGTCCGGCCAGCAGCTGGCGTCCCAGGTCGACCGTGCCGATCCGGCGCGCCAGCTGGCCTATGAACACGCGGTCACGATCGACACGACGCCGGACCGCATTGCCGCCGTCCATGCCGCCGGCCTGAACGCGTGCCGCAAGGCCAAGGCCGGGGGCTGCACGCTGCTGGCCTCGAGCATCGACAGCGGCGCCGACGGTGGCGCGACGATGAAGTTTCGTGCCCGCCCGGACCTTGTTCCCGTGCTGGTCGCCGCGCTTGGGCAGCAGGCCGAGCTGGTGCGGCAATCGACCGAAGTCGAAGATCTGTCCGGCCCGATTTCCGACACCGCGCGCCAGTTGGCCATGCTGCAAGACTACCGCCAACGGCTCGAAGACCTGCGCAGCCGCGCTGGCAGCGACGTCGATGCGCTGATCAAGGTGAATCGCGAGCTGGCCGATGTCCAGTCCAGTCTCGAGGACGCCACTGGCAAGCGGGCGGTGCTGACCCAACGAATCGAGACCGACATCCTCAACGTGGCGATACGGTCCGACCGGCACCGGCCGTTCTGGTCCCCGATCGGCCGGGCGCTGGCCGATTTCCGTGGCGACCTTGCGCGGGGCATTGCGTCAGCCATTTCGGGACTGGCGTATCTGATTCCCTGGCTGCTCATGCTCGGCGTGATCGGGTGGGCGGTGCGGCGTCTGTGGCGGCGGCGTGCCGCCAGCCGACAGAAGAACGCGCCGGTGACGCCACCGATGTAAATGCCAGCTGTCGTTACAGCAGGAACTTCGGCGCGCCGCCACGCGGCAGCACGTCCTCATCCGTCGTCTCGTCCTTCAGCGCGACCCCGGTCAGCTGCCGTGCCTGCGCCTGCCCGAGCAGATAATGCAGCTTGGCGGCGGCCTGCGCGTAACCCAACCCCGCCGGCCTGACATTCGAGATGCAATTGCGGCGCTCGTCCGTCAGGCCCACGCGCGGCGCCCAGGTCATGTAGATGCCCATGCTGTCGGGCGCGCTGAGGCCCGGGCGTTCGCCGATCAGCACGACGACGATCTTCGCGCCCAGCAGTTCGCCGACTTCATCGCCCACTGCCACCCGGCCTTGCTGGACAATCGTCAGCGGCGCCAGCGTCCACGCCTCGGTGGCCAGGCGCGCATACAACGCGGCCAGGAACGGCGCGGCATTCTGCGCGATGGCGTACGACGACAAGCCGTCCGCGATAACGATGCCGAGATCGCAGGGTCGCGGGCCGCCGTCGAGTCCTTCGAGCATGGCACGTGATGGCGCATCGAGCCGGCGCCCGAGATCGGGGCGCTGCAGGTAGACATGGCGGTTCTCGGCCGCGCTGTGCAGCAGCAGGGCATGGCCGGCGGCCGGCCATGCCGCCTGCAGTGCCGACGTCAGCGCATTGGTGTCGAGCGGGAGGTGCACGGCGTCGCGCGCCCGCGCATGCGCGAGCTGGAAATCAAGCTGCGCGCCCGTTTGCTGGCTGATGCCTGCCGCGCCCAGCGCGATGCGGGCGTCGGTGAACTGGCGCAAGGCGTGCCACGGCGAGGCATTGGTGATGGGATCATCGGTCGGATCGGACATGGCGGCTGATTCAGGCTGACTGCAACAGTGCGCGCTGGAATACGGCGGGAACGGACTGGCCGAGCGCAATCTGATCCGTTCCCTTGAAAATGCCCAGCTCGCGCAGCCAGGCGTCGAACTCCGGCGCCGGCCGCAATCCGAGAACGCGTCGCGCATACAGAGCGTCATGGAACGACGTCGTCTGATAATTGAGCATGATGTCGTCCCCGCCGGGAATGCCCATCACGAAGGTGCAGCCGGCCGCGCCCAGCATCGTCAACAGCACGTCCATATCGTCCTGGTCGGCTTCGGCGTGATTGGTGTAGCAGACATCGCACCCCATCGGCAGGCCGAGCAGCTTGGCGCAGAAATGGTCTTCCAGGCCGGCGCGGATGATCTGCTTGCCGTCGTACAGGTATTCCGGCCCCATGAAACCCACCACCGTGTTCACCAGCAGCGGCTCGAACGCGCGCGCCACGGCGTAGGCCCGCGCTTCGCAGGTTTGCTGGTCGAGCCCGTGGTTGGCATTGGCCGACAGCGCGCTGCCCTGGCCGGTCTCGAAATACATGACGTTGTTGCCGACCGTGCCGCGCCCCAGCGACAGCGCGGCGGCGCGCGCTTCACCGAGCAGCGCCAGGTCGATGCCGAAGCTGGCGTTGGCCGCCTGCGTGCCGGCAATCGACTGGAACACCAGGTCGACCGGCGCGCCGCGCTCGATCGCCGCGATGGTATTGGTTACGTGCGTCAGTACGCACGACTGGGTCGGAATGCCATAGCGGCTGATGATATCGTCGAGCATCGTGACGAGCTTGATCACCTGCGCAACGTTGTCGGTGGCCGGATTGATGCCGATGACGGCGTCGCCGCTGCCGTACATCAGCCCATCGAACAGACTCGCCGCGATGCCGGACAGGTCGTCCTTCGGGTGGTTCGGCTGCAGGCGGGTCGACAGCGTGCCGGCCAGGCCGATCGTATTGCGAAAACGCGTGACGACCCGGCACTTGCGCGCCACCAGCACCAGATCCTGGATACGCATGATCTTCGAGACCGCCGCCGCCATCTCGGGAGTGATGCCACGGGCGACGCGTGCCAGCATGGCGCCGTCGGCGGCATCGCCGAGCAGCCACTCGCGCAAGCTGCCCACGGTTAGGTGGCTGATCGGTGCAAACGCGGCTGCATCATGGCTGTCGATGATCAGGCGCGTGACTTCGTCCGTTTCATACGGTATGACCACCTCGTTCAGGAAGGTGGTCAGCGGCAAGTCGGCCAGTGCCATCTGCGCCGCCACGCGCTCTTCGGCGCTGCCGGCGGCGACACCGGCAAGATGGTCGCCCGAGCGCGCCGGCGTGGCCTTGGCCAGCAGCGTGCGCAGATCGGCGAAGACGTAGGTCGTGGTGCCGACAAGGTGGGTAATCTGGCTCATGTCAGCGATAGTGCCACAGGTAGGCGGTGTACAGGCAGCGTGGCGACGACCGGGCGCGTGTGATAGCATCGCCGCTGCTATTGCACCATTGGCAACTCGTTCCCATGACCAAGACCCCGACCGATCCGACAATGTGAGAACTGCCTCCGACACGCACACCTTCTCCTGGCGGATGCGCCTTGGACTGCTGCTATCCCTGGCGATGCATGCTCTGCTGCTGAGCATTCCAATCGAGGGCGACGTGTTCGGGCTTCCCGGCTTGCGCATGCCGTGGGAGGAGCGGCGCCTGGCGGCGCGTGATCTGAGCGTCAGGCTGGCGCCAGCCCCGACGCCGACGCCGATGCCAGCGCCGGCCCCAGCGCCTGCACCTGCACCTGCACCTGCACCTGTCGGCCCACCGACTGCACCGGCGCCCGCACCAGCCGCGAAGGTCGAAACGCCTGTCGCGGCAATCCAGCCGAAGGCGCCAGCCGAACCGGCATCGGACGTACCTGCGCCATCCGTCGCGCAAGCGCCTGTCGCCAGGGTTGAACAGCCGTCAGCGCCAGAAGCCGACGACGCAGAGCACGCACGCATCATCGCGCTCGATGAAGAGCGGCGCGAAACGGCGCTGCGGGACGAGCGCATGCGCCAGCAGATCGTCCAGCGTGAAGCGGCCCAGGCTGCTGCTGCTGCGGCCGAGCGGCAGCGACTCGACGCGCTGGCGGCGCAAGCCATGGCACAGGCACAGGCGCAGGCACAGGCACAGGCACAGGCACAGGCACAGGCACAGGCACAGGCGCAGGTACAGGCACAGGCGCGTGAGCAGGCCGCCCGCGAAGCGCTGGTCAGCCTAGACGCGGCGCGACGCGATGCCGAACGTGCGGATACGCAGCGTCGCGAGGAAGCGGCGCGGCAAGAGCAGGCGAAACTCGACGCCGCACGTGCTGACGCCGTGCGACAGGAACAGGCCAGACTGGCGCAACAAGCGTCAGCACGCGATGATGCGCTCAGGCAGGAAGCAGCCCGCCAGGCGCAGTTGCAGCCAGCGCCGAGCGGTTCCGGGCCATCCGCACAACCGGCAAAAAGTGCGCAGGAAGCCCAGCGCGAAGAGCGCCTGCGCGCGATTGGCCGGCAGTTGAACCAGGAAGCGGCGCAGCGCGCCGCCGTCAGCGGCCAGCGTCGTGGCTGGCTCATGGGCCGCGCCGATGCAAACACCGAACTGGTGGCGTACGCGGAAGCCATGGGCCGCAAGATCGAGCGCAACATGACGTTGACCACCGTTCGCGAGCTCGTCAAGCAGCCGCACCGGCAACCTTTGGTGACGGTGGCCGTGCGCAGCGACGGTTCAGTAGAGCGGGTGACGTTCGAGACATCGAGCAGCGTGCCCGCCCTCGACGATGCGATCCGCCAGATCGTTGCCAGCCAGGCGCCGTTCGGCCCATTCCCGCCGGCGCTCGCGCGCCAGTACGATGTCGTGGAAATTCGCCGTACCTGGATTTTCGACGTGGCCGTGCGGCTGGAGTAAGCGCCGACATCGTCCTGCGTGAAATTTGCAGGACGGGCTGCTGTTTCGCCGTCCGTCATGATAGGGTACTGCCTTTCTTTCACGGCACTCACCCCAGGTAAAACATGCAAGACCTATCCAAATATTCGCTAGCCAAACTGCGCGCGCTCGAAGCCCAGGTCGACGAGGCGCTCAGAACGCACCATTTTCTCAGCATTAGCAAGGCGCGCGAGCAGATTCTTCACATCGCCCGCAACGCCGGGCTGTCAGAGAAGCAGCTACTCTCCATCAAGGCGCCCAAGGCCGCAGGGCAGGGCGTCACCAACGTCAAGTACAGCAATCCGGCCGACCCGGCGCAGCAATGGAGTGGGCGGGGCCGGCAGCCGGCCTGGGTCAAGGCGTGGCTCGCAGCCGGCAAGTCGCTCGAGGATGCCAAAGCGTCTTCCTGATGCCTCAGTCAGGCGCGCCCGTTTCCAACCTGAGGTGGCGTAGACAGACTTCTGCCAGTACCAGATTCGGTATCCAGCATAGAAACGCGATCGCCTGATAGCTTGCCGCCTCCGACATTGGCAGGCGTTCCGCAATCGGCAGATACAAGCGCAGCGTGACCGCAGACAACGTGAGAGCAAATGAGCGGATCATCCACGCCTGGTGCGCTGGTATGCGGCGCTGGACGGCCCTGCACCAGGCCAGCGAGGTGGTTGCCAGCCATGCGAGCGCCAGCATCCCGAAGCCGGCGCTGCTCCAGGCGCCGGTCGATGCACCCAGGGCGAGCACGAGGCCCGTTATTCCGCCCACCAGACAACCAAGCACATAGACCCGGCCGGTCCAGCGGTGCAGGCGGCGCCAGCGCGCCCGCAGCGCCGGCATGAACTGGAACGGGCCCAGAAGCAGCGCCGTCGCCGCGCCTGCCGCGTGGATGGCAAGCCATGGCGTAAAGAAGGCATTGGCCGCAATCTGGGCCGGGACTTCTTCGGCATGGCCCAGATACCGGTAAGAGACAAGCGCGATTGCCACCGACAAGAATGTGATCAGGAAGGCCAATGGGCGCGGGATGCGCCTGGCCTTGCAATCTGGTGCGGTCAAGTCGATATGTCGTTGCATCGGGATTCCCTTGCATGCTGGATGGCGTTGAAAGATGTCGCCACGACGATAAGGCAGCCATGTCGTTGACATGTTCTCGGCCCGCTCCTGGCAACTCCGGTCCGCGCACGACATTTCGTTGACATGCCGACGTCCATAGTGCGTCTGCGCCTGGCCATTGCCGCGCACACCCACCGTTCAACTTCTCATGTCAGGTATGCCAATGAAGCGTCTTTTCCTCTTGTTTTCGATGTCGCTTGCCGCCGGCAGCATCTGTGCGCAGAATTCGCCGCAGCAATCGCTACCGCATTCGGCTCAACCGCGCTGGGGCCTTGGCCTGGGCGCGGCTGTCTCGAGCGCCTTGTATGCCGGCGAAGGCGCCCGTGTCACGCCGTTCCCCCTGGTGACGTACGAGGGCCAGCGCTTTTTCTGGCGCGGCATTGGCGGGGGCGCGCATTTGGTCAGAAGCGGCGGCTTTGCGCTCGACGCGATCATGGTGGCGCGCGTGGACGGCGTGGACCGCGACGACTTTGGCCAGGCCGAACTGGCCGAACGCGGGATCGACCGCGCACTGCTCGAAGACCGCGACCATGGCCTGGACCTCGGGCTTGCTGGCACGTGGCGCGGCGCGCCGGGGCAAATCGAACTGGAGCTGAAAGGCGACGTCACCGGTACCAGCAAAGGCTACGAAGCCGGCATCAAATACGCCTATCCGTTCCAGTGGGGTGGCGCCCGCATATCGCCGCACGTGGGCGTGTCACACCTGTCGAAGAAGCTGGCGAATTATTACTACGGCACGCTGCCGGAAGAAACGGCCCGCGGCGTCGTCGACTACAAGCCCGGCAGCGCCACGGTGCCGCGCGTTGGTGTCGACATCGTGCGGCCGTTCGCAGGACGCTGGGCGTTCATCGGCAGCGTCGCGTACAAGAAACTGCCGGGCAAGCTTGCCGACAGCCCCCTGGTCGATAAGGATGCCGATGGCACGGTGGCCGCGTTCTTCGGCGTCTCGCGCGGCTTTTGAGGGCCTTGGGCCTGGGGCGGTGTCGCCGACGTTTGATGCGATACTGACCCCGTTTCAATCACATCACATCACAACGCAGCAGGAACCGACCATGCTGGAAAAGCAGGCTCTGAGTATTTTGATCGTCGAGGACAACGCCGGTCTGGCCGCCAACTTCTACGATTATCTGGAAGCGTGCGGTCACGAACCCGACGCGGCGCCCGATGGCGAGTCGGCGCTCGGCCTGCTGGCCATCAACCGCTACGATGCGATCGTGCTCGACTGGATGATGCCGCGCATGGACGGCGTGACCATGCTCGAGCGCCTGCGCAAGGACCGCCAGTCCCGCATCCCGGTGATCCTGGTGACAGCCAGGGACCAGGTCGAGGACAAGATCCAGGGTTTCATGACAGGCGCCGACGATTATGTCGTCAAGCCAGTGGCGTTGGCCGAACTGGAAATCCGGCTGCGCGTGCTGGTCTCGCGTTCCCGTGCTGCTCCGGACCAGGCACGGGTGCTCGAGGTGGCAGACCTGTCGTTCAATCTCGATACCCTGGTCGTCACGCGCGCCGGTAGCGCCATCCCCATGACACCGGTGCGGCGCCAATTGCTCGAACTGTTGATGCGCAGGTCGCCGAACCTGGTGCGTCGCGACGAACTCGAAGCGCTGATCTGGAATGACCGGGTACCCGACCACGACGTGCTGCGCTCCCATCTGCACATGCTGCGCAAGGCGGTCGATGGCGGGTCGGCGCACAAGCTCATCAAGACTGTCGCCGGCAGCGGCTATCGCCTCGGTGCTGACCATGCGTGAACACGCGCCGACACGGCGCACGCCGAGCCTGCAAAGCAAGATCAGCGCGCTGTTCCTGTTTTTCGGCGCGATCCTGGCGCTCGGGCTGACGATTCAGGGCAATCTGGCCCAGCAGCTGATCGTGCACCCGATCTGGCGCGAACTGCTCAAGTCAGGCACCGACCGGTACCTGGCGACCCAGGGGCCGGCGGGCACCCAATTGCCGTCGCAAGGGCTGGTGCGCGGCTGGCATCTGCGCGGCGCCGCGCTCCCCCGCGACATGCCATCTTATTTCGCGCAGCTCGCGCCTGGCTTCCACGACGAGCAGCAGATGGACGCCTATGACAACGACATCAGCTACGCGGTGCTGGTGACACCCGTCGGTGCGGGTGCTGACCGCATCGTCATGGCCGTCGATATCACCGAGCTGGAGGATTACCAGAACCGGTCGGCGCTGGTCAGTGTGCTCATCGCAATCGTGAGCGGCGTGATGATCCTCGGTTCCATCCTGTGGCTGTACCGCAGCATGCAGCGCCCGATCCAGACGCTGGCCCAGCGGATGGATGCACTGGACCCGGAGCAGCCGTCGCAGCGTTTGTCGCCTGACTTCGCGCTGCGCGAACTGGCCGACATCGCGCTCATCGTCAATCGCCACCTCGAGCGCGTCGAGCGCTTCATCGAGCGCGAACGCAGCCTGCTCGATCAGGCGAGCCATGAATTTCGTACGCCGATCGCCGTGATCGCCGGCGCCGTTGACGTTCTCAAGCTCCATGATCTTCCGCCGGCGGCCCGGCGGCCACTCGACCGCATCGAGGCCACGACGCACAACCTTACCGAGATCATGGCGGCGCTGCTGTTCCTGTCGCGCGAAGCCGATGCCGGCATGTCTGGCGAGAGCACCCGGATCGATCTGCTGGCTGCCACCCTGGTGGCCGACCACGAGCATCTGCTGCAGTGCGCGTGCGCGGCATTTCTCGTCGAAGAACTGCAGCCGCTGTCGGTCGCGTGTCCCGAAGCGATCGTCCGCATCGTTGTGGGCAACCTGCTGCGCAACGCCGCCGAGAACAGCCATCAAGGCGCGATCAGGGTCAGTCTGGCAGACGCCACCCTGCGTATCCAGGACAGCGGCGAAGGCTTCGACACCGTCGCGGCGGCCCGCCGCTACACGCAGGGATTACGTGACTCGGCAAAGCAGGGCGGCGGGCAGGGACTGGGCCTGTTCCTGACGCGCCGCATCTGCGAGCGTTTCGGCTGGACGCTCAGGATCTCGTCCAGTCCCGGCGCGGGGACGGTGGCCGAACTGCGGTTCTCTGCTGCGCCACCTTGACGCTCAGTCGCGCGCGGTACGCCATTCCTGGGCATTGGCGGGCTGCTCGTGTTCATGGCCGCAGTTCGTGATGCGCTGCCTGCCGAATTTTTCGATCACGTCGCTGCTCGTGGTGGGCGAGCGCTCGGTGATGCAATAGATGCCGGCCGCGGTGACGACGCGCGTGCGCCGCGCGCCGTCGCCGCCATCGTTGACGAGTTCAACCACCTTGGGCGCTTCCCACCAGCGGTTCGGCGCGAGGGCTGCCGCCTCGGCGAAGCCCCTGGCCATGCGAATGTGCGCGCTGTCCCGAGGCGCGACGATATATGGATTGCTGCTCTTGCGCAGCGCGCGGTCAATCGCGCCGGCCTCGCTCCTGGCTTGCTCGACGATCTTGTGCGCGCTTCCTTCAGTGTGCATGACTGCAGGGGCATCGCCCGACGGGACGATATTCGCTACGGGAGCCGGTTGCCCGCTATCCGGACCAACGGCGTCGCCAGTCCGGGCGATGGGTGCAGGTGTCGGCGCGCGCTTGTCGGCCGGGGCGACACGGCTAGTCTGCGGAGCGGAAACCGGCACGCTGACAGGTACGCGCACCCATTGCGTGACGACCTCGGTTCGGTTGTCGTCGGGAAGCCGTTGCCGACTTGCGGCCTGCCAGGCGACCAGCAAAGCGACGTGCAGCAGGATGGTCGCGCTGATTCCCAGTACACGATTCTCGAAGGCTGAAAGCGATAGTGATCCTGGACGCATATTATTCCAGTTTAGCGCGCGCCGTTGCCCGGTTATGCGCACATTCTCACAATGTCAGAGCGTCGGCGCGGCACGATGGTCGTCGCGAGCAGCGATGGACAGCATCCTGCGCATCGACGTAGACTGCCGCTTCGATCCCTTTCATGATCCGCTCACGCCGCCGCCATGATCATCTCGTCCGCCCTCGATTTTCGCGACGCCGCGCAGCGCCGCCTGCCGCCATTCCTGTTTCATTATCTCGATGGCGGCGCCGGGGCCGAGCAGACCCTGCGCAGCAATGTCGATGACCTGCAGGCCGTCAAACTGCGCCAGCGCGTGCTACGGGGCAGCGAGCAGCTCGACCTGGGTGTGAACTGGTTCGGCGCCGATTACGCGCTGCCGATCGCGCTGGCGCCGGTGGGCCTGACCGGCATGTACGCGCGGCGCGGCGAAGTGCAGGCCGTGCGCGCCGCCTGTCGCAGCAGGATCCCGTTCATCCAGTCGACCGTGTCAGTGTGCCCGCTGGCCGAGGTGGCGGCGCAGGCAGCCACGCCGATCTGGTTCCAGCTGTATGTGCTGAAAGACCGCGGCTTCATGCGCGACATGATGCGGCGGGCCTGGGAGTTGGGCTCGACAACGTTGGTGTTTACAGTGGACATGCCGGTACCGGGCGCGCGCTACCGCGATGCGCACAGCGGCATGAGCGGCGCGAACGGTCCGCTGCGGCGCGTGCTGCAGGCGCTGACGCACCCGCGTTGGGCCTGGGACGTTGGCCTGTTCGGCCGGCCCCATGACCTGGGCAACATCACGGCCTACCTGGGGAGCAGCACCGGGCTGGCCGACTACATCGGCTGGCTGGGCGCGAACTTCGATCCCGGCATCGCGTGGCACGACCTCCAGTGGATCCGCGACGAATGGCAGGGAGAGCTCGTCATCAAGGGCATCCTGGATCCGGCCGATGCGCTCGATGCGCTGGCGTTCGGCGCCGATGGCATCGTCGTGTCGAACCACGGCGGGCGCCAGCTCGATGGGGCGCAATCGAGCGCGCAGGCGCTGCCGGCAATTGCGGCGGCGGTGCAGGGCAGGATGACGATCTTCGCCGATGGCGGCGTGCGCACCGGTACCGATGTGTTTCGCATGCTGGCGCTGGGCGCCGACGGCGTGCTGCTGGGCCGCGCCTTTGTGTATGCGCTGGCCACGCACGGGCAGGCTGGCGTCGAGCGGCTGCTGCAGATAATAGAAAAGGAATTGCGGACCACGATGGTACTCACCGGCGTGCGCTCGGTGCGCGAGATCGGGCCGCATTTACTGGCGCCACGGTAGCCGGCGGTAGGATTTTCGCACCGACAACATTCGGACTCCGGAATATTTGCGTGTATTTATGTCAACTGGATGGCGGGCTGATGCGTTATTCGGACACATTTCGGGCGATCCCGGTCGTGGACCGCCCGCTTCACGCAGAATTCAGGAGAACGAATGACACGTTTGAACGTCACGCCGATTTGCGCCGCCATCATGCTGATGACCGCGTATACAGCGCCCGCCTGCGCGCAGGCAGTCACCGATACGCCGGTCGCGGAACCGGCGCCGCAAGCCACGGCAGAACAGCCGCCGGCAGCACCGGCAGCGCCGGCAGCGCCGGCAGTAGCCCCCACCGTCATCAAGGTCACCGGCCTTCGCCAGAGCCTGCGTTCGGCTGAAGACATCAAGCGCGATGCGGCGCAGGTGGTCGACGCCATCAATGCCGACGACATCGGTAAATTCCCCGACCGCCATGCCGGCGATGCGCTGCAGCGCGTGGCCGGCGTGCAGGTGGGACGCGACCGCGGCGAGACGAGTAACGTAACCATTCGCGGCTTGCCCGACGTCGCCACGACACTCGACGGCAACGAGATCTTCACCGCCGCCGGGCGCCGCCTGGCGTACCAGGATTTGCCGGTGCAGTCCATTGGCGGCATGGAAGTGTACAAATCGGCCACCGCCAACCAGTTCGAAGGCGGCATCGCGGGCGCCGTGAATATCCGCCTGCGCGCGCCGTTCGACGCCAAGGGATTCGTCGCCACCGGTTACGTCGAAGACCGCGTCAACCAGATCAATGGCAGCGACAATACGGGCGACAAGCACAGCCCGGGCGGCGGCTTCTTGGTCAGCAACCGCTGGGACACCGACTTCGGCGAGATGGGCGCGCTGTTCGACGTCGCCGTCAACCGCGATAACTGGGCTTATCCGGTGCAGTACAACGACCGGCCGTCGAACGTGTTCTCGGTGCGCCCGGACGGCACGGCGACGCGCCTGGGCGACGCGGCGCCATTCGCGCCGCTGGGGCCCGATGAAGTGCTGGGCCAGTTGCCGCATATCGGCGGCACGTACAACACCGGCGCGCGCGAGCGCCAGAGCGTGCATGGCGCCTTCCAGTGGAAGATCAATCCGCGCATGACGGCAACCGCGCAGTACCTGGGCATGGGCTACCAGGGCCGCACGTCGGTCAACTACGCTTTTTCGAATGTCGGCTCGGCGCCGCGCCTGACCGGCGTCACGCTCGGCCAGCAAGCCAACGGCTGCGCCACGTCGCTCGGCGCCATCTGCCCGATCCTGACAGCGACCGCGCCGGCCACGCAATTTGGCGGCGCCAACGACTGGGAACCCTACACCGCCACGAGCACCTGGGGCCAGAATGAGCGCACCGCCACGCATTACCTGAACCTGGGCCTGAAGTACCTCGAAGGCCCGTTGAGTGTCGAGTCGCAGGTGGGCTATACGCGCTCGAAGTTCGTCAATGACACCCTGATCGTCGACCAGCAGGCGCCCGGCGTGAGCGCCAGCGTGTATACCTTCGGCGCCGATGGCCACGGCGGCTTCAATGCGATCAGCAAGGGCGGCAACGCCAATGTCCTGCAAGACCCGAATGCCTATGTGCTGCGCGGGATGGTGCAGAACTGGAACGAGCAGACCGGCTCGCAACTGCAGTGGCGTACCGACGCCGTGTATCGCATGCCGGGTGACGGCGCGTTCAAGGCGCTGCTGGGCGGCGTGCGCCTGTCGTCGCGCAAGGCGAGCTACCACGGCGCCGAAGGCCACGCCGATTTTACCGGCACGCGGCCGACGCCAATTGGCGCCTTTGGTCCGTCGTTCCAGCAACTGGTGCCGGGCTTGGATCGCCTGGGCGGCGCCTGGAGCGGCCCGTCTGGCGACTTTCTGATCGACCAGGCCGACGCCGTGCGCAGCGGCTACGGCCTGGCGAGCGGGCGCATCGCCGAAGATCCGGCGCGCGCGTTCGACCAGAAAGAGCAGAACGTCACGCTGTACGCAGCCGGACGCTGGGATCACGAAATCGCCGGCGTGGGCATCAAGAGCGAAGCCGGTGTGCGTGTGGTGCGCGTGAACCGTGACCTGCGCGGCCAGAGCCGTATCGGCGATACCGTCACCGACATCGACCAGTCGACGTCGGAAACCAATGTGCTGCCAAGCGCCACGGCCACGATCGGCTGGCGCGACAACCTGCAATCGCACGTCTCCGTCGGCAAGACGATCACGCGGCCCGAGTTCGGCTCGCTCAATCCGTCGCTGTCGCTGATTGCGCCGACCGTCAACGTGCCGGGCAGCGGCGGCGCCGGCAACCCGCTGCTCGAGCCGACCAAGTCGACCAATCTCGACGCCACGCTCGAGTACTACTTCAAGAAGAATGGCTACGCGCAGATTGCGCTGTTCCACCGCGATATCGACGGCTACCAGCAAAATTTCACACAGGATGAAGTCATCGGCGGCCAGATCTACCGCGTGTCGCGTCCGCAAAATTCGGGCAAGGGCCGCCTGCGCGGCGCCGAATTCGGCATCCAGAAGTTCGCCGACTTCCTGCCCGGCGCCTGGAGCGGGCTGGGTGCGCAGTTCAACGCCACCTACATCGACGGCGACAACCAGTCGCGCACCGCGTTCGACAGCGACCAGTTCACGACCACCCCGCTGACCGGCGTGTCGCGCCAGAGCTATAACTTCGCGTTGTTGTACGAAGGCAGCGGCTTCACCGGCCGCCTGGCCGCCACGCGCCGTGGCGACTACGTCGAGCAGATCGCCGAAGCGCCGTTCGGCCAGGACCGCGTGGTCAAGGCCGCAACCTTCGTCGACCTGAGCATCGGCTATGAAATCAACGACCACGTGTCGCTGCAGTTCGACGCCATCAACCTGACGCGCGCGAAGTATGAGAGCTCGCTGGGCCAGTACCAGCCGCGCGACATCCGCTACAACCCGACGACGTATGGCCTGAGCCTGCGCTTCAGGATGTAAGGCGGCGCGGTGGCGGGGTCATGTAGCTGCCATGACGTTCGTGGATAATGTGCGTTTGCCGGCCATGTGTGCCGGTATTGACGCGGACTTTCATGACGACCATTTGCCGGCTTCTCGCCATCACCGCCGCGCTGCTGCTGACCGCATGCAGCACGCCTTCACCTCATTTGCGTCTGATCGGCACCAGGCAACTGGCCAGCGAGCTGCAAGTCGACGACACGCGCGTGGGCGGCTTGTCCGGCATGGATTACGATCGCACGCGCAGGGAGTGGATCCTGATCAGCGACGATCGCGGCATCCATGGCCCGGCGCGGTTTTATCGCGCGCACATCGATTACGATGATCGCAGCGTTGGTGGCATGGAGATCACCAGCATGCAGCCGTTGACGCAGGCCGGCGGCGCGCCGTATGCGCGGCGCGGCGAACCCGGGCAGGTCGCCGACTTCGAATCGCTGCGCATCGATCCGCTCGAACGTAGCCTCTGGTTTGCCAGCGAAGGCGACCGCGCCGCACGCTCCCCCATGCTGATTGGCCGCGCCGGCCTGGATGGCGCGTTTCTCGCTGCGCCGCCATTCCCGGCAGCGCTGCAGATCCAGCCCGACATCGAAGCGGGCGGGCGCACCAATGCCGGGCCGGAAGGCATCAGTTTCAGCGTCGATGGCCAGCACCTGTGGCTGGCGATGGAGGGGGCGCTGATCCAGGACGGCGCGGCGCCTGGCAAGGGTGCGCTCACGCGTATCAGCCTGCTCGACCGGCAGGGCAAGATTGTCACCCAGTACGCATATCCGCTCGAACCAGTCAAGCCGCCGGGCCGGCCGGGCGGCTACAGCGACGCCGGCATCTCTGAAATCCTGGCCATCGGGCCCCGGCGCCTGCTCGTGATCGAGCGCGCCGGGCGCCAGATGGAACACGCGTTCACGTTCGATGTCCGCCTGTACGATGTTGACCTGGGCGCGGCCACCGAGCTTGATCCGGCGGCGCCGATCGGCGCCGGTATCCGGCCTGCCGTCAAGCGCCAGTTGCTGGGCAATGCGCAGATTCCGGCCGGCTGGTCCGACAACTATGAGGCGATGGCGTGGGGGCCGACGCTGCCGAACGGCCATCGTTCGCTGGTGATCGTCTCGGATAATAATTTCAGGGAAGGGCCGTCGCGCGTGCTCGTATTCGACGCCGGGTCCGACCGGCAGTGGCAGTAATCGGAATCGGGCGAGGTCGCAGGCGCTTCCCCTGCCGACCGTAAGGCGCGCCGGATTCAAGCGTTTTCGTAGGGAAAAGCGGCATATTCCGGGCCGTAAGGTCATCGTAAGACGGCGCTTTGGCGCTTTCATTAGAGTGTTCTCCAGCACGCAGGCAGCGGCTGGCTGAACGTCACAACTCGAATGGAAACCGCCATGAACGCATTGATTGAATCGTCTTGCGACACCGCCACCGGACCGGTTCCGGAAGCCGTCTGGCCGGCGGTGCGGCAGATGCTGGGCAGCCCCTTGTTCGCCCGGGCGCCCCGCATGTGCCACTTGCTCTCGTTCCTGGTCGATAAGAAACTGACCGGCAAGGAGCGTGAAATCACCGAGTACGCGATCGGGCTGGATGTGTTCAGGCGCGATGCCCGGCTCTACGGTACGCTCATCGACCCGGTGGTGCGGGTGCAGGTCGGTCGCCTGCGCGGGCGGCTGGCTGCTTATTACGCCGCTGCCAGGACGGGTAGCTACATTCCTTCGATCGGCCACGCCGGGGCCACAGCGCCGGCGCCGATCGCGGTGGCGCAACCGGCACGAGGCCTACCGCACCCTCGAGGCGCTGGCCGATTATCCGAGCGAAGTCGAGCCCCATAGCCCGACGCCGTACCTGATTCGCCGCGCCGCGAACTGGGGGCGCATGTCGCTGCCGGACGTGATCACGGAAATCATCCGCGAGGAAGGCGACGTGAACCGCCTGCTGCAGATACTGGGCGTCAAGCTGTGACGGGCGCGGGCTCGGTGCTGCCGTCCGGTGTCACTGCGCGGCCCCATTCCCGGTACTCGACCAGCGCCGGCGTGCGCGCCATGGCGCCGAGCGGCTCGATGCCCATCGCGGCCAGGCGCGCCAGCAGTTCGGCCAGGATCGTCGCGCGTTGCAGCGACCAGGTCGAGGCGAAGCAGCGCCAGAAGGTCCAGCCGGCGCGTTCGAGCACGCGCTGGCGGCCCATGTCGGCCTGCCAGCGGTCTGGCCCATGGAAATCATCGCCATCGAGTTCGATCGCCAGGCGCCGGTCGTGCGCGCCTTCGACCACCATGTCGATGCGGTAGCCGGCCGCCGGCACTTGCGGGATGACGCGGTAGCCGCGCTCGAACAAGGCGCTATACACGTCGCGCTCGAAGCCCGATTCGCAGCGTTCGATCAGGCTTTTTTCTTCGTCGTTGGCGTCGATCGGCCTGGCGAAATGCTCCACCAGCGTGCGACGCAAATCGAGCGTCGACAGTTCTTCGAGCCGCACCGAGCGCACCAGGATCATGCGGTCGCGCGCGCGCGAAGCGGCGACATTGAAGCGCTGGTCGAACTGCACGCCCGACAGCGCGTGGTGCTGCTTGCTGTCGGCGACCATGGACAGGAAGATGATATCGCGCTCGCTGCCCTGGAATACGCGCGCATCGCCGCAGGCAAAGTTGCGGCGTACCAGTTCGGCCATGTCGCAACGCGAACGCACCATCTTGTCGATCAGTTGTGCCTGCTCGGGCCCGAGCAGCGAGACCACGCCCAGCGTGCGCCCGGCCATGGCCGGATTGCGCAGGATGGCGTCGATCTCGGCGACGATGAAATCGGCCTCCGGCCGGTTGATGCCCTTTTCGCGGTAGCCATTGGCGACGAAGACATCGATCAGCGGCGGATCGAGCCGCTCGGACGCCTTCGGGATGCGCAGCGGCTGGATGAAACCCTGGTAGAACACGCGGTTGCTGTAGGCGATGATCGGCGCGACGCTGCGGAAGTGCTCGCGCAGCATGACCTTCGACGCAGCGAACACGGTCGAGGCGATATCGTACAGCGACATGTCAGCGGTGAGCACCGCCTCGAACGGCTGGCCGGCAAGGAAGCGCCGGCGCAGGTCGGTGATCTTGGCGGCCGAGACAAAGCCGGCTTCGGGCGAGACCTGCCGCTCGTCGCCGACCACCAGGACCTGCTTGCCGCGCAAGACGGCCGGCAGCGCCCACAGGTCGGACTGGCTGGCCTCGTCGACGATGACGAGATCGAACGCGCCCAGCGTGGCCGGCAGCGTTTCGGAGACCCGCGCGTGGCTCATGATCCAGCACGGCACGGCCGCCTGCGCATTGACCATCGCTTCCTGCGCGTCGCGCCGGTAGCGGCCCGCGTTCACGCCGGTGCCTTTGCCCAGCTTGCGCATCGAGGTGCGGTAGGTCTCCAGTGCACTAAGGACATCCTGGCCAGCCAGGCGGCGTGTGGCCAGCCAGGACGATCTGGATACAAGCTGTTCGTACAGCTTCGCCAGGCCCCGTTCCAGTTCACGGCGGCGTGCAGCCAGGCCCAGCATCTCGTCGCGGGCGTCGATGTTGTCGAGATAGGTTTTCAGGCGGGCCCAGGTCCAGGCGTCGCGCCAGCGGACCGGGAACACGGCGTCGTCGCCGCTGGCGTCGACCGCGACGGCCATGAGGCGCGCCGCCAGCAGGGCCGCGCCGTGCTGCTCGACCTGGCTCGCCAGATTCCGCACGGTGGCCAGGTCCGGCGCCAGCGCATCGATGCGGCGCAACTCGGTCAGCAGCGCAGCGTAGTCGGCGCCCACGGCGTCTGGCGACAGGGTCGGCTCGCCCAGCGCGTGCTCGACCAGCTGATTCAGGCGTACGGTAACGGGGCCATCACACCCGGCAAGCACGGCGTGCAGTGCGGCGACGGCGGTCCTGGCTTGTTCCAACCCGGCCCGCGCCAGGTGCCGGCTCAGGTAGTCGCGCACGCGCAGCAGGTCGGCCGCGCGGCCCAGTAACGCATTCGTCGGCGGGTGGCTGAACACCGCGAACGCCAGGGCCGGGAGCTGCACGTCGTGCGTCGTGGCCTGTGCATGCGCGGCGCGCGCGGTAAGCAGGATCTGTTCGATGGCGCGCAGTTGCGCCACATCGGCCACCAGGATCGGCAGCGACAGGTCAGGCGCAAACGCATTCCAGCGCACGGCGAACGAGTGCAGGCGGGTCTGCAGCGCGGCGTAGCGCTGCACGTGGGCCCAGTCGTCGGTGGATGCGGGCGCCAGGCCGGCCACGCGGATCGCGGCGATGTGCTGCTTGACGTCGCCGCTGCCGAACGACAGCAAGCCAAATGGCTTGCCCGTGTCGACGGCGCGTGCGATCGCTTCGATGGCTTTCGGATGCTCGAGCGCTGGCGTCGGCGCAGTGACCGGGCGCTGCATGAATTCGGCGCGCGCGCGCAGCAATGCATCCATCTCGGGCAGCAGCGCCTCGAAAGCGCCGCGCTCGGTGACGAACTGCGACTGCCGGCATTTCAGGCGCAGCGCGTGCGCCCACTCGACGCCCGCCGCCTCGACCGCGTGCGCAGTGGCAAGCGCCGGTTCCAGCGCCGCCTGCAACGCGCGCGCGGCGGCGAACACCTCGGGCGTCGTCGCCAATAGTGGCGGCAGCGCGCCACTGGCTTCGTCGCGCGCGATGGCATGCATCGCCAGCAGCGTGGCGTGCAGCGCTTCGACGTCCGGTGCTGGCGGCAGGGCGCCGGCGGCCGGGAGGCGCGCATTGCAGTAGACCAGATCGGCGCCGAGCCGGCGCCGCGCTTCACGCAGCAGCGCGCCTTGTTCATCGCCGAACGGCGGCGCATGCTGCGGGGCGAGCGACAGCACGTCGTCGAACCAGCCGAATTGCGCCTGGCCATCGATGACCAGTTCGGCCATCTTCTGCGCGCGCATCTCTACGCCGTCGACGGCAACGGGCGCCAGCTGGGCGTGCGCGATCTCGTCGATGCGGGTGTCGATGGCGGCCGTCTCTGCGTGCGCGCGGTCGAGCGCCATGCGGCAGCTGGCGATCGCCTCGGTTTCAGTGTGCGGGTTCAGGTGCGACAGCGTGTGGATGATCGCCTCGATCGACGCCTGGAACTGGCGCATGCCTTCCTTGTCGCCCGAGAGCAGCGCAACGGTGAGCGGGCGGATCGATGCGGGAATCTTGTCTTGCAAGACCTTCAGCGCCGGCTCGCCTTTCGACGTGACCAGGATGCGCTTGCCCGAGGCCAGGTAATGGCTGATGATGTTGGCGATCGTGTGCGTCTTGCCGGTGCCGGGCGGGCCCTGGACCGTGACGCCCGGCGAGCGCGCCAGTTGCTGGACGATGGTTTCCTGCTCGCGGTTGTAGGGCAGCGGAAAGTACAGTTCGCGCGGCTCGCCGCCGTTCGTGGCGCTGCCCGACAGGCCGCGAAACGCGATCGGTTCGTGCTCGAGCACCGCGCTGTCTGGTGCCGTGACAAGGCTCAGCGGCCCGGCCGGCAGAACCTCGCCGCCGTTCACGCGTTCTTTCAGGCGCGCGATGTCGTCGATCAGGAAGTGCGTCGCGCGCGGGCGGGCGAAGATCACCCAGCCGTGCGTGACGACGAGGCGCTCGCCCGGCGGCGGGGCCTGCGTGGCGCTCATGTCGTAGCGCGCATCGGCGCTCACCTGGCCGGCGATCAGTTTCAGGATCGGCTCGATTGTCTCGGGCGCGAACGGCGAGATGGCTGTGTCGCCACGCGCTTGCAGCAGGCCGCGCGCGGCGCGTTCGACGTCGCCGATGCCCGGCACGCCGCTGGCGGCAAAGGCGTCCAGTTCCAGGCGCGCGTCGAGCTGGCGTGGCCGCAGGCCGATGGCGTGCGAGGTCGGGTCGATGTCGATCTCAAGTGCCTGGGTGATGAGCGGGTAGTGAAAGTCGACAGGGGCGGGCGCTCCAATCTGCCACGACGACAGTCCCAGCCCCCACACCAGTTCGAGCGGGCGCGCCGCTTCTTCCGATTCCAGCCGCGCCTTCAGTGCAAACAGGTCGGCATACAGCGTGATGACCTGGCGCCGCGGGCGCTCGCGCGCGGCCCATTCGTGCCATGCCGGCAAATAAGCTGCCAGTGCGTGGACAGTGCTGGCCCTGGCGGCAGCTGGTTCGGGCGCGCCGGGCAATGCGGCTTCGCTGATCGCCGGCGCATTGCCGGATGGGTCGGCGCCGATGAGCAGGTACGGCGCCAGCGCGGGATCGGCCAGCAGGGGCGGGGCGGTCGCCTCGAGTCGGTGCACGCGCAGCCACAGGTCATCCTGCTCGGTCTCGACATTGAACTCGATCCAGGGCAGCGTCGACAGGTCGGCAAAGGTTTTCTTGAACTCGGTAACCTTCGCGAGCGTGAACGCGGATGGATCGATGTCCTTGGCTTGTTCGACGAGGTAGTCGAGCAGTGCGCTCATGCGCTGGGCAGATGTGTGCATCGGGTGCTTCCCGGCGGGGCCGGTGTGTAATGTGGCGGTCATTGTACAAGAGGCTCCGCCAGGCGTGCGGCGCGCACGAACGGCGTGCGAGGGCCATGTTAGAATCATGGCGTCGTGGACTTCCGTACCGTATATGAGACGAGTATTCGTCATCTGCCTGATCCTGCTTCTCCCCCTGAACATGTTTGCCCTGGCCATGGCCGCATCGGCGATGCTGCCGGCCGACGCATCGCAGCGCGCGCTGGCAACCGAAATATCCGGCCATCTGGTCCAGGTGGCGCCCGCGCCGGTGTTCGCCGACTCGTACCTCCCCGACGCGTACCTCCCAGATAACTACGACTGCCAGGCCAGCTGCGACATCGATCCCGATGAACCGCCCGCCGGCGCCGACGTGCACGACTCCGTCAACGAAGACCTGGCGCTGCGCCTGGCCACGATCTGCGGCGGCGCGCTCGCGCCCCCATCACTCTCTCACCCCAGCCATTCCTGGCATCCCTTGCTAAAGCCGCCCCGGGCGGTGTGACGCCTGCTTGCGCCGTTCGATCGGCATCCCTGGCCACGCCACGCGCGGCCGCACGCTCACAATCACTGAATTTAACGAGGTAACACCATGGAATGGCTCTTCGACCCCACCATCTGGGCGGGTCTGCTCACGCTCGTTGTCCTGGAAATCGTCCTGGGCATCGACAACCTGATTTTCATCGCCATCCTGGCGGACAAACTCCCGCCGCACCAGCGCGACAAGGCGCGCCTGATCGGCCTGTCGCTGGCCATGCTGATGCGCCTTGGCCTGCTCACCATCGTCTCGTGGCTCGTCACGCTCACCACGCCGCTGTTTTCACTTGGCGCGTTCTCGTTTTCGGGGCGCGACCTGATCCTGCTGCTCGGCGGCGTCTTCCTGCTGTTCAAGGCCACCGTCGAACTGCATGAGCGCATGGAAGGCGTCACGCATCTGCAGACCCAGTCGCGGGTGTATGCCAGCTTCGGCGCCGTGGTCGCACAGATCGTCGTGCTCGACGCCGTGTTCTCGCTCGATGCGGTCATCACCGCCGTCGGCATGGTCGACAACCTGTACGTGATGATGGCGGCCGTGATCATCTCGATCGGCGTCATGATCCTGGCGTCCAAGCCGCTCACGCGCTTCGTCAATGCGCATCCGACCGTCGTCGTGCTGTGCCTGAGCTTCTTGCTGATGATCGGCCTGTCGCTGATCGCCGAAGGTCTTGGCTTCCATATTCCGAAGGGCTATCTGTACGCCGCCATCGGTTTCTCGATCCTGATCGAGGCGCTGAACCAGTTCGCGCGCCGTAACTTCCTCAAGCAGGAAGCGCGCGTGCCGCTGCGCGACCGCACCGCCGATTCGGTGCTGCGCCTGATGGGCGGCAAGAAGCGCGCACAGCCTGATGAAGAGGTCGAAGCCCAGGATGAACCGGCCGCCGAGCCGGAGGCGTTCGGCGTGGAGGAACGCAATATGGTCAGCGGCGTGCTGGCGCTCGCCGAGCGCTCGATCCGCTCGATCATGACGCCGCGCTCGGAACTCACCTGGGTCAATCTCGACGACGATGCCGAGACCATCCTGCGCCAGTTGCAGGCGTCGCCGCACAGCCGCATGCCGGTCGGTCGCGGTCAGCTCGACAACCTGGTAGGGATCGCCCGCACCAAGGACCTGGTCAGCGAATTGATGCTGCAGGGCCGTGTCGACGAATCGATCGATGGCGGCGTAGTGCGCGCCCCGATCCTGCTGCCCGATACCGCCGGTGTGCTGAAAGCGATGGACACGCTCAAGCGCGCGCACGGTCAGCTGGTGCTGGTGACCGACGAATTCGGCATCGTCCAGGGCCTGCTCACGCCGGTGGACATCCTGGAGGCGATCGCTGGCGAATTCCCCGACGAAGACGAACAACTGGCGATCCGACCGCAGGGGCCGGACGCTTGGGAGGCCGATGGCGCGGCCGACCTGCACCAGCTGGAGCAGGTGCTCGAGACCGACGCGCTGGTGGGGGACGAGGATTACACGTCGCTGGCCGGCTTCCTGCTGGCGCGTTTCGCGTCGATGCCCGAACCGGGCCAGGCCATCGAGCTCGATGGCTGGCGCTACGAAGTGCTGGCGGTGCAGGATCGTCGTATCGCCAAGGTGGCGATTTCGCGCGTGGCTGACGCGCCATCGACTGCGGCGCAGTAAGCCTTACGGGCTGCCCGCCGCGCCTGGCACGCCGGGCGGCATCCCCAGGGTTTCGATCCTGGCGATGGTGGTGGCCATGGGCAAGCCGAATGTGAACGGGATGAACGAGGTCAGTGTCTGGTAGGGCACCGGTTCACAGGCGGCGTTCGCGCCCCCGGGCAGGCAGATACGCACCCTGACCAGCTGGATGCAGTTTGCGGCGTTCGGATTGGACGTGCAGTTGATCCGGTTCCTTTGCGGACTCGCCGGCAGTTCGCCGATCGGTACCGGGTTCGCCGCCGTCGGAATATGCAGGTAATCGATCTTGACATGGGCATCGGAGACCGGGTCGGCGAAGACCAGGGTGCCGGGCGTGTCGCGAAACACCGCCTGCATTCGCACGCGTGCCATCGCCGCCGCATCGGTGAAGTCGCTGTTGACGGCCAGCGCCGTGGCGCGCCGCGTCACCTCTTGCAGGATATTGCAGATGTAGAGTGCCCGGATGATGTCCACGATGCCGAAAAACAGCGTGAAGAACATCAGCGCAACCAGGGCGAATTCTACTGCGGCGACTCCACGTTGCCGCTGTGGCGTTTGGCGGGTCATGTCACGTCCATCCATCAGGGGTACAAGACGATGCGGGTGCCCAGCGACTGCTCGCGCGCCAGTCCTGCAAATTCGCCATACAGGGCATTGGATCTTGCGGGGACGGTCATGAAAAATTTGCCGATGCCAAGCACGGTGGCCTGACTGCCGCTGACCGGGCAGGCGAGCAATGGTAAATGCAGGACGCGGCGGTTGGGGAAACTCTTGTTGTTCGCCGGAGCTGCCCTGAAGAAGTCGGGGCCGGAGGTTTGCAAGTAGGGGGTCGGCATGGTGGCGCTGGTCGGATAAAGCTTGGTCGCCGACGTGGTCGGCTGACCTGGCGTGTACAGCGTGCTCCAGGCGGTGGTGTCGTAGGTGGGATAGCCGGCGGCCGGTTCCGGCGTGCCGATGCTGTCATACGAGGCGTAAGGAACTGCCTTCGCATACGACCAGAGCGGGCCGAACTGCACGCCCAGGGTGCCAGCGGGCGCCGAGTCGGGGCCGGCGACGGTCCACCTGCGCTCCGGCGTCTGCAGCAAGGCGGCGGACTGCTGCGCCGGCGCTGCGCCCATCCACACCGAGCCGCCGTTGAAGGTATATTCCTTGGTATTGACGTCGGAAGGCGCCGTACGGGCATCGCATGCGGTGGCGTTCGTCCCGTAGGTGCCGAAGCGGGAATTGAGTTGCTGGTAAAGCAGGTCGATGGGGAACGATGGCGACACCCTGACCGCGCCGCCAGAGAGGCGCGACATGGCGATCGTGCCGGTACAGACGAATGGCGCCAGGATCGCCACATCGGTGATGGACGTGGCCTGCGCAACGGGATTGACGATGTAGGTCTGGCCGGTGGTGGCGCCGGGCCGGTTCAGGTCCAGCAAGTTGTACCCCACGCCCCGGCGAAAGCCGAACTCCTCCAGCTCGCCGTTGTGGTCGCGATGGGATTCGTCGCGCATTGCGCAGATGCCCAGTGGTGTGACCCTCAAGCCGGAACGACCGGCGATGGCGCGGGCGCTCGTGAAGGTGTCGGTGGTGTCGGTGAACGTCCGCAGGAACAGGGTGGCGACGCTGCCGTAGTCGCTGTCGAGCCCGGCCGTATCGAATTGCAGGTACAGCAGGTCGTCGGCGTTGGTCGCCGCTTCGCCGGCGGAGCGCCACGGGCCGGACGGGCTGCTGGCAAACTGCATGGCGGTATCCGACCAGGTCATTGTCTTTTTGCCGTAGCTGTATGTGAACCTGTCGATATTGTCGGGAAAGCGGCTCGAGGCAGTGGCCAGCGCCTTCGTGATGCCGGTCGCGGTGCCGTCAAGATCATGTGCGGCTGATAATGCAACTGTGTCGGCGATATTCTGGAGTTCCGTCTTCCGGTGAATGACGAAGGACAGGTCGACCGCCAGGGCGAGGAAACCGCAGATGATGATCAGTCCGGCGACAAACATTACGCTGACGACACCGCGCTCGTGACCGCGGCGTGCCCCATTCTGTCGGCGCAGCCCTTGAGGGGAAGCGTCATTGAGGGGCGCCATGCAGGTCTCGACAAGATGCCCATCGCCATCTGAGCGATGCGGCGTTTCTTCAATCAGCAACATAGCGCATCGTCACTTTGCTGACGATCGTCAGGTTGGTCGTGCCCAGGTAATTCTCGGTCAGCGCCCCGAGCAGACGGTCTTGAAGCGAGATTTGAACGACGGTGGTGACCTTCGTGGGTGGTTCGGAAAGGCAGCCCATGCCGTTACACAGGATCGTGATATCGGCGCCATCGGCGAATGTCACGACCTCGCCCAGTTCTTCCTGGGCGATCCAGCGCGCGATCGCGGGAACGCGTGCCTCGTTGAAGCCGCCACCGGGCGTGCGCAATTCTGCCTGGGTCGCCGTGGCGATGTAGCGGGTGGCATCGTGCGCCGCTTTTTGCCCCGCACTGTAATACCAGGCCACGCGCGCGATGTACAACGGCACAGAAAGCAGTACCAGGAACATGGGCAGGATCAGCGCCATCTCGAGCGCAACGCTGCCTGTCGCCGGCCTCTGAAATCGCTTGTAGTGCTTAGCCATGGCTGCCTCTCCCGTCGCGGTCACCATTGCCGATAGTAATGAACGCTCCCGGCTTTGATTTGACATGAGGCAACTATTGCTATGGCGTGTACCGCCGTGGCCACGCTGCGCGACCGGCGCCAGCCGTCATGGGCTGGCTTCAGGGAATGCCGGGCACCCCGGCACGGATGGCGCGCGAAAAATCGCTGCCGTCGATGTCGGACTGGCGCGCACGCGCGTTGATGTGGCCCAGTTTCTGCAGCCGGGCGTAAGGCACGCCCGGCGTCAACGCATCTTGGTCGTACGCATATTCGGCGAAATGGCCAGACGCCAGCAAGCGGTAGTCGAGCGGCAGGTCGGGTGCGATGCGGTGCGCCAGTTCGTACAGGATCGTCGTGCAGTTGCTGGTGAGTGTGTTGTAGAACTCGGGCTGGCGGCGCAGCGCTTCTGCGCGTTGCAGGTATTCCAGCAAGACCGCGCGCAGCTGTTCAGGCCGGGCGCGCAGGCGGTACAGGTAGACCTGTTCGCCGCGCGCATTGCTGCGAGTGCGAATCAGGTCGCGCTCGTCCGAGGCGATGATCACTTGCTCGAACTGGCGAAAGAAGCCGCCGATCGCCGAGAAGGTTTCGTGGCGCTCCTTGCGGATCTCGAGCGAAAACACCAGCTTCTTGCCATCCTTGAAGCCGAACGTCACCAGCGTGTGGGCGATATGGGGACCCATCCAGTACGACAGGATCAGGTCAGCCGATTCGAGGCCGGCAAGGTCGTACTCGCGCGTCTCCCAGCGCGGCGTGTAGTCAAGTTCGGTGCGCCAGTCGAAATTGCGCACGTTATCCAGCACCAGGCGATTGCCGTCGATGCGCGAGACCAGCATCCGCGATACGTCGTCGGCCCATACGCGTTCGTGCGATGGGGCGAGCGATAACCACCAGCCCACCAGCACGGCGAGCGCCAGGCCCGCAGTGATCTTTGCTTTGGCGCCCGGCCACTGGCCCGGTCCGCGCGCGAGAGCAATAACGGCGGCCAGGCCGATGATTGTCCAGAGCCCTACCGCGGCGTACGCCCCTGGCTGCGGCAACTGGAACCACAGGGCCAACGCGCCCCAGGCGGTGACCAGCAGCGCGCACAGCGCCAGGATGGCGCGGAAAATAACGCGTGAAGCTGGTCGGCTCATGATCATGGGGCACTTTCGGGAACGCTGCGGTGGTGCAGTGTAGCTGTTCAGTTTGGCAACAACAAGCGGCGCCCGGGATCCCGCCCTGTAAAATGCCGCCTCCAAGGAGATTCCCATGACGACGCCAGGCCTGACCATTTCGCGCATCCTGCATGCGGGTTACGTATTCGACTGCGAGGGCACGACGATTGCGTTCGATACGATTTTCGAGAACCCGTTCAGCCGCAACTGTCATGCGTTCCCGGACGTGCGCTTCGATGCCGACGCGATCCGGCGCCAGCGTTTCGCCGCTGTCTTCATCTCGCATTTCCACGACGATCACTGCTCGCTCGACAGCCTCGATTTGCTCGATCGCGCCACGCCGCTGTACATCTACTGCATCTTCGACGAATTGTTCGAGATGGTGCGCCAGCTCGGTTTTATGCAGGTGCACCAGCTGCGCCTGAACGACCCCGTCACGGTCGGCCCGTTCACCGTCACCCCGCGCGAGGCGATGGACGTCGATGTCGATTCGATGTTCCAGGTGCAGGCGGCCGGGCG
>Ga0265797_10001484_pt1 | contig 41104 bp, 38 predicted proteins | sample P2T30metagenome_FD_192433 | JGI IMG/M metagenome (GOLD analysis project Ga0265797, IMG submission 192433) | Plant litter microbial communities from East Loma Ridge, Irvine, California - P2 T30 | ecosystem: Environmental > Terrestrial > Plant litter > Unclassified | place: USA: California...
CGCGGTTCGCCAATGAATCTGCATTGTCAGAGCCCATAGTGGGACCCACTGTGTGTTTCTATTGATCTATTGATAAGGACAAGACTAGATGAATTTGAGTCAAGAACGAGGCCGTAGGTATCGAAGTGTGATTGATAAGGGAGTCACGCTGCTGTTGCGTATTGTTGGAGGCAGGCGTGTCACATGTGGCTGAGTCGCGACTTCTCGATCCGTATAAACGTTCAGCAGCTGCCCAGGCGACACCAAGATAGTGTTCTATCCTAGCTCTTTCGATGGCGATATCTCAACAGCTTACTCTCACGGTTCGATGTGGAAGATGCAGAAACAGGCGTGGTGTTTGATGCAGCAAGCGGATGACGCACATGCATGCGAACTGGGCGTGGCGCTGAGCTTGTGCCGTGGCACGTTGTTCGTTCCGACGTTTTCCCCACATGCGTCCGTGCACCCTTGGGCTGGTGGTGGTGGTGCGCATTCCTGGTGATCAGGGACAGACAACCTTTAGGCTTCGATGTATTTAGAGGATGTCGGTGACCCCTGTGGTACTGTACGGCCTCCGCTTCAGATTAGTGGTGAGATGGAGATTAAGACTGTGGAGCAGCTGCGGAATTCCCGCTGTCATGTTTCGGGGTCGTATGTACGATACATGGACATGATCTATAGCATGCACAACAGAGGGTTCAATCATGCACATGCTGAAAGCCGTGCCATGTGCAGTCGGACTAGGGGTGGTTTGGGTGGTGCAGTCGTCGTTGGCAGGTGATGGTCGCACTGCTTGAGACAACTACTCCGCACCGGAGCGTGGCAGCTTGACTGACTTGACAGCGAGACAGTAAGGCCGTTGGACGATGCGTCCGTTTCCTGGGAGAGGAGAGTTGTTTTGATAATATCCTATTCGCCGCAACGGGCAGATATGGACAGGGGGCCTGTCAACTAGACAACCTTAGTGCCTAGTTGTGGCTTTTGCGGGCTGCCGACCCTCATTGTAACTTTGACGAACGTCGACTACCGCAGCAGCGACCACCTCGCCCCCTTTGCAGCAACACCGCGCCGTGCTTTTTGCGCTGCAACATTGCCCAACCCTGAATAATTCCGATAGCCGTTCGCTCGACTCATTACCGACCGCCGATCGCTTTCACCGCTGTAGCCGGGTCCGTTCGACATGTCGGCATAGGTCTCCCTCGGTGCCCAAGCTCGACGCTTGGAGACCCTCTCGGCGTTCTTTGAAAGAGGAAGACTTTTTTTTTTTCTTTGAAGCATCTCGTGACAGCAGAGCTCCAATTGCCTGTGTCGTGACGACCAGCTGTGGAGCTGACATCTGCGGACCATGTCGACGCAGCCGCGAACGACAACTCGGACCATGGAATCGACCAACGTGCCCGAACGGTCAGGGTCCAACATGTCCGAGGATTCTAGTGGCTCCTCAGGTACGAAAAAGCATATGGGGGCAGTCGCGTAATGCGACGTCGTATCGAACGGAGCTAACCCTGCCTCATCAGAAGACCGCGTACGCAAGTTCCAGAAGACGGGCGACCAGGGCAGCCGCCTGCGCAAGACAAGCGCATCCAATGCTATAAGCGCAGCACGACCGCTGCCGACCATCAACAACAACGCCGCAGGACGAGGCAGGGCCAAGGTGCCGTTGGGCCCCCGCGAGCGGCCCCAGGACTTCAACAAGCAGAGGTACGACGCCGCAGCCTCCCGGGCCTACGTAGGTAACTGCACGACAGATCAGCTGACGCGTGAAGCAGCAGAATGGCAAGCGGCGCCAGCGTTGCCTCTCTTGAGACACGCTCCTTCCTCCCCACGCCCGCCAACGAGACGACGGCCACGCGCCCCGTCCCTTCGAACCCACGCTTCAGCTTCACCAAGCAACCGCAGATCAGCAGCCCGGCAAAGGGAGAGTCCAACGAGAACACTGGCTCATATGACTTCCTGCCCGCCGTCAACTTCGATGACTTTGCCAACAGCCTCTCCTACGAGCCCGCGCTAAGCGACTTTCCTGCCCCCGGCACGTTCAAGACCAACGTGCCTGCCGACAGCACCACCCCTAATAACAGCAATAACAATAGCAATAGCAACAACATGCAGCCGTTTACGGGAGCCCCCACCGATACCCGCCCTGCACGTAGCAGCTCTTTCGTTCGCCGCTTCAGCCAGTCCACTGCGAGGAAGCCGAGTGGTGCTTCCACCGCATCCGGCTCTGACCCGTCTGCGATGCCTCCGCCGCCCACCAACATGGCCATCCGATCACGCCGCCAAAGTCACTTCCCTGCCCAGGCACCCTCGAACCCGGCCGCCCGAGCCCCGAGAAAGAGCGTTGGCCCTGGAATGCTGCCAACGAATAGCTTTGAAATGGACAGACTCGCGAATGACAACACGATGCCTACGCTCGGCCGCGCCCCTTCACTGAACAAGGGAAACAGGCGGGAGCCACTCTCTACGAACCTCAACACTACAACCACCGGGGTACCCAAGCTTCCAACTGCCGCACGCAATGCGAAAGCAAAGTCCCTACAGCCGCCCTCGAGACAGCAACCGGGCCACCTGACTGTCTCTATCAGCCCCGATCCGAGTTCCATGCCCTTGGACCATTCCCGCTCACCTGGCAGATCTCCCGCGGCGCAACGATCATACACACCTTCGTCCTCGTCGAGCAAGCGACAGTCAACCGCACCGCACATATCTGGGCTCGGAGCGCGAACTATTAGCCCCACAGACGCTCGGAGGCTGAGGAGGCTGTCCATGAACCCTAACCACCCGCCAAACGGCCCGGTGGGCCCTCCTACACCTCAAGGCGACCAGACATTCGACGAGCGTGCCTTTAGCCAGTCTCCAGCCTTGGCCGTGGGAGGGAGCATGACGCCCTCTTCGGCACGTGCGACACCCGAGCAGAAGCGCAAGTCTTATGCCTCTGGCATCTCGCTTTCCTCAAACTCGAGCTTGAACTCGCTAAAGGTCGGTCCTTCGTCCATACCGTTGCGTACAAATCCTGCTCCGACAAGCTCGCGTTTGCCTGCGCCAAAGCCACGAAACGTGCAAAGCTCAGCTGGTGGAGAACAAGAAGAAGTTCCTCCAGTACCGGCTATACCAAAAGCATATGAGTCTCCCAAGGACCCTGAGCGCAGCAGTTTTGCATTCAATACACCAAACTCGAAGATGAACGCGCCTCCAGCATCTCAAGAGGCTGTCTCGACAACCGATGCACAACGAGTTGAACCTAGGCCCATTGAGACCCATGACGGTGGTGTTTTGAACAGGAGTACAGGGTCCATCAGACATCGAAGAGGGTTAACCGTCGGAGCTGGTTCGGAAACTGAGAGGACGCCCACCACGGTACAGCAGTCCAGCAAAAAGAATCTGCAGCCAATCAGACTACCACCGCTGAACCTGCTACCACTTGGTACACCATTCAACAACCGGATATCATCTTTCCCTGCGCCTTCTGACGAAGTAGATGAGCGTAATGTCACACCGCCACCTAAACGTGCTGCCAACAAAACGCCTAGTACGCCCATGACAGCGTCCAAGGCGAACTTCTTCTCAAGGAACAACCATCATGATGAATACCACAAACACTTACGTAGCAGCAGTTCAGCATTCAACTTGCGTGCAGCAGACTCGTCGCTTGATACACACCCGAATATCGGTACGATACCCATTCCGACCCTGAACCCGACACGCCAAGCCACCACACCTTTCTCGTCGAATTCATTACCAAAGGGAAGCGGAGAGTTCGCTCGCTTGCAGCCACGACCCAGCGGCGAATACAAGTCATCCGCCAAGGATGTGGAGATGCAGAGCATGGTTGCTGGACCGCGGCCATTACAGAAGAAAAACACATCGGATTCGATCCAGACTTCTGAGTCGACAGAGCCAGAAACGCCTTCTTCTGGTTCATCCTTGCGCCGAAAGCTTAGCCTTAGCGGCTGGAGGAGAGCTTCGTCAAAAGCTGCGACACATCAGTCGCAGAATCCACAGGTCCGAAAACCGGGCACTAAGACGGACGAACAAAGACAGCAGCCTCAACCACCTAAGCACAGCGAGATGCCGCCACCTCGATTACCTGCGTCTGCTACTTGGAGCGGCGCTACTGGTACAACTCCTCCTCCCGCTAAAAGTGGAACCCGACCATCCCTCGACTTTGGACGTCGCAAGACTTCTACAGCAGCTGTCGCAAGTGACACCGAGGCTGAGAAGTCAGGTGCTCGTAAACCCGTGGGAGGCGGTGGAATACGTGCTGTGTCGGGGCACACAGACCAGGCTACCAGCCAGGTGACACAAAAGTCCACGTCCATTTTGACACCGATGCAGCGGATGTTGGGTACGAAGAGCTCGTCAAACATGCTCAAAGCTCGTAATCTCGACCCCAATCTAGATCGGGATGATCTATTAGCCGACGAGGAGATGAAGAAGCTTGCTTCGAAGCGGAAAGATTTTGAGCATGCGGCGAGGGATGTTGATGAGCTTCGCAAGCGCGCCACGGCCAAGGAGCGTGTCACTCCAAGTGATGCTGTACGTATGGCCAACCTGAACATATTCGAGAGGGGGGAGATTATCGACTACAAAGAAGTGTACTTCTGTGGAACGAAGAATGCCAAGAAGCACGTCGGCGACCTTAATGCGCAGACAGCGAACTTTGGCTACGACGACGAACGTGGCGATTACAACATTGTCCTTGGAGACCATCTTGCCTACAGATACGAAGTCGTTGATGTGCTCGGAAAGGGTAGTTTCGGACAGGTCGTGCGCTGCGTAGACCATAAGACGGGAGGACTCGAAGCGATCAAGATCATTCGTAACAAGAAGAGGTTCCATCAGCAAGCTCTGGTCGAAGTCAACATTCTCCAGAAGTTGCGTGAATGGGTAAGTAAACTTGAACCATTTGACAGGGACAACTTGCTGACAAACATCAGGATCCCGACAACAAGCACAGTATGATCAACTTCACCCAGAGCTTCTACTTCCGCGGCCATCTTTGCATCTCTACTGAGCTTCTCGGTATGAACCTGTACGAGTTCATCAAGGCACACGAATTTAAGGGCTTCTCTCTCCGTCTGATCCGCCGGTTCTGCAAACAGATGTTGGCTTCATTGACTCTTCTGAAGACCCAGAAGGTCATTCACTGCGATCTGAAGCCGGAGAATATTCTGCTTGCGCACCCGCTGCACTCGGAAATCAAGGTCATCGATTTTGGATCAAGTTGCTTCGAGACCGAGAAGGTTTACACGTATATCCAGTCGCGATTCTACCGTTCGCCCGAGGTCATCCTTGGTATGAGCTACGGATTGCCGATTGACATGTGGAGTCTGGGTTGTATTCTTGCCGAACTACTAACTGGCTACCCTATCTTTCCTGGAGAGAATGAACAAGAGCAGCTTGCTTGCATCATGGAGATATTTGGACCCCCGGAGAAGCATCTTATCGAGAAGAGTAGCAGGAAGAAATTGTTCTTTGATTCGCTCGGTAAGCCCAGAGTTACCGTCTCGTCAAAAGGTCGCAGGCGAAGGCCCAGCTCGAAGACACTACAGCAAGCTTTGAAGTGTGATGACGAGGCTTTCCTCGACTTCATCACGCGCTGTCTACGATGGGATCCCGAACGCAGAATGAAGCCCGATGAAGCCATGCAGCATGAGTTCATCACTGGCGTTCGCAAAACCAGTCAACAACAACGACGACCTTTCAACGGCTCCTCTGGCGTTTCTTCGCCTGCAAAGCGAATGCCGCCTCCACAATCGGCGCAGCCACGCGTCCGACCTCTTCCAGAGCCTCCAGTGTCTAGTTTCAGTCGTGGGACCGCAGCCAGCGGTCAACGCCAGGTGTCGAGCGGCACCTCCCCTGTAAAGACTTCTGCTCCCGCGAGGCGTCATTCAACGGTGCAAGGACTTGCACCTGGAGCAGCGGGTACTAAGCGTGCCGCAAATGGAGCCCCACTCAATGCCACAAGTGGGAGTGGCCTGCCACGCGCAGCGCAGCGAAGTGTGTCAGGCAAGCCAGACCTCGCTTCGGCTGCGGCCATTGCCAGTCTCGTAAGTCGCAAACTTGACGCCTAGCTTGAGGCCGACAAGCTGCTAACAATGTTGTAGAAAACGCACACATAAATTTACGAAACCGGGAGATATTCTCAATATAGATTAACGATTACTTGGGCATCTCATGAGGTTTCTTACTATATAATAATGGGGTGTTAGCCTGCTGGCAGCTTGGGGTTAGGTTGTTAGGGACTTTTGTGCAGATATGGTTGCGGATGTTATGTTTTCCCATTCAGCGACGTTTATACCCCGAAAAAGTCTCTAGTTGGAGCATTATTTTCATCAGGTGTATTGGTGGGTTTCTTGGATAGTGGGGAGGACAGTGAAATCTTGATATGAACAGCATTCTAGGGCGTTGTAACAAGATAGACATGTTCTTCTAGAATTTGTAATGCGATGAATGGGGTTCCGCGATTTGAGATTTACGAGTCGCCTGTCCTTGGCGGAATGCATGTACTGTTTGTTTGCACTAAGTCGCTGACTCCTGGTGATGTCAGTGCGTTATCGATAAGAACTGTCGCGAATTTGACTGTTGGTTGCGACTCCTGCACCACAGCCCTCACCACGCGACAATACTTGTTTGATACCCAGTCCTTCTTTCCTTGCTTTGATTGAAAATGCCTCGCGACCCGCTGATCGGCCTCGTGGGCAAGCCGTCGTCCGGCAAGTCGACAACTCTAAACAGGTGCGCAGTGCCCCGCCATCCCTCCTCCTCCTTGGTGAATCTTTCTGAGATGTGTTCCATGGCAGTTTGACAGATGCTACCTCCAAAGTCGGTCCGTACACGTATGAACATATTGGAAGCTGTATAGGCTGATGATAAGTAGGTAACTTTCCGTAAGTCGTCCCTCTCCAACCGGCTGCATGCGACGGCGCAGCGCGTACCGCTTTACTATTCTACCGCTCCTATCGCAATCATCGTACCGTCAGCTCCTAACCCGACGTGTCCAGATTCACGACTATCGATCCCCAGCGCGCCATTGGCTACCTCCAAATCGAATGCCCCTGCGCGCGCCTCAACCTTGCCGACCGCTGCAAGCCCAACTATGGTGGCTGCGTCCAAGGACGGCGATCCGTCCCTATAGAACTTCTTGATGTCGCCGGTCTTGTTCCAGGCGCACATATGGGAAAAGGTCTCGGGAACAGGTTTTTGGACGACTTGCGACACGCAGATGCGCTGGTACACGTAGTTGATGTAAGCGGGACAACCGACGCAGAGGGCAAGGCGACAAGAGGCTACGATCCAAGTCAGGATATTGTTTGGCTGAGGAGTGAGATTGTGAGATGGATACAAGGCAACCTCATGGAGAAGTGGGGCAGCATCAAGAGGAGGCATGTCGCTATCAAAGCTACGGCGGTCGAGACACTACAGAACCAATTCTCGGGGTACGGGTCAACGTCCAGTGTCGTCGCGCGCTGCCTCGATCGTCTTGCCCTCAAGGAACCACTACAAGACTGGTCTGACGAGACCATCGAACGAGTGGTAAACGCCTTCACCGACGAGAAATTTCCTACCGTTATCGCCCTCAACAAGATTGATCATCCCGATGCCGACAAGAACATAGCCAAGATTGCGAAAACCGCAGACCCGAAGAGTATAGTGCTGTGCAGTGCCATATCCGAAGTATTCCTAAGGAAGCTGGCAAAACAAGGCTTTATCAAATACACAGAAGGCAGTGAGTTCGTCGACACAAGAGAAGACTTGATCGAGCAGGGCGACCCTGATGGAGGCGGACTGAAAGAGCTGGACGAGAAGCTCACGACACGTATTGAGAACCTGAAAGATATGGTTCTTTACCGATTCGGTAGTACAGGCGTCGTACAAGTCCTGTCTCGGGCAGCTGAACTCCTTGGTCTAGTTCCAGTCTTCCCAGTTCGGAATATACATACGTATACTAGCGGAAGTGCGAGCTCAACGGCTGTATTCAGGGATTGTGTACTTGTTAAGAAGGGAAGCACGGTGGGTGATGTGTACCGGAAGGTCATGGGTGATGCACCCATGGCATATGTGGAAACCGAGGGCGGGAGAAGAGTTGCAGAAGACGATGTTGTTGCTGTAGGAAAGAACGATGTGAGTACATGCTGAAAGTGAAAGTGAATATCTGGCTAACAATGGGTAGATTTTGAGCTTCAAGGTTGGAAGAGCATAATACAGCCTTGGTGTTAAAAATAAACCTTAGACAATACTGAACTCGAATACCACAACTCTCAACGCAGCTTGCCAGAATTCATGGCATCCTAGCTGAACAACGTGGGATTCGAAACTTCAGCAAACACTTCAGGGACTTACTATCGATCTTTCGATTGCATTATTGAACGTGTTCGTATCCTTGCAGAGCCATGAAAGCCAATAAATTCACTCCTCATCTTCCCGCTCTAACGCATACAACTCCTTTGGCCTTCCTCCACCATCACAACTAGAGAATTTCCACCACGTCCAGTGGACACTACCGGCTACATTGACCAGCCCCCATCTCACCGGCGCCGGCATCGGAGGCCAGTTTGCCCATCTGCCGTCCTCAAATGTAGCATCCAGGTTCATTAGGAAGAATGGTACGACATCAAAAGTTCCTGCTTTAGTAACAGTCTTCTTACCCCATGCTTTGAAAATAGTCGCGGCGAGTTCTGCTTCTGGGGTGTTTGGTGCTGGAGCGGAGGGGTGGTCTGCGAAAGCAGCTATTGTGCTGATCTCGTGGTGGAAGTGATGCATGAAGGCGGTTTGAAACGAGTCCATAATGCTTACAAGCTCTTTTCCGTTGAAATACTGCGGGGAAGAGAGGGAATTCAGGTAGGTGTTGTAGCTTGCTAGGCCGCTAAGAAAAGATTCTACGTCGGTCTTATGTTAGATGTTGACCCCATAGCAACTGAAAGAAGAAGAAGAAGGTGTTATTACCGTGTTCTTCATGTGTCTCTTTCCAGATATCTTTGGATCTTAACATGTCTTCTACCTTGGGGAACAACTCCGCTTCCTCATCGTCGTGGTGGCTCTTGATGAAGCGATACCATGTTTGTGCGTACCCGACGAACGCTGTTTTATCTACTTCTCGAACATGAGGAGCTTGCAGATATATAGTGTTGTACCCTCGCAGTATGGCGTTGTGGATGTGTGCCATGTGCGTTGCTCCGGTTGTAAAGATGCCGTCCTGAGTATTAAATTAGCATGTTCCAGTGAGAATGCTACGCGCGAAATACCTTGTTCGTCCCAAACTGCGGCGTTGCGATTAGCTTACAAGGACCCTCGGCCCACGATATGTTAGCGGAACTAGTCATGGGCGAAGAGATAAAGAACTGAATGGATATGGCAAGGGTTAGGAGTAAGAAGAAAGTGATGGTGGTAACGCTGGGCATTGTGACAGCCACCAGTATCTTACTATCCAGTGCGATTCCATCGTTCTAATGTACTTATTAGATTGCATGTTCAAAGATTAAAAAAAAGTGGTGTGTTCTCGGACATCGTGCGTGGTGGTGTGAGAGTAAGGCGACTCGTCCTTTCTCCGATTGGTTTAGCGGGTCGGTGAGAACAGCAGATTTGCAGAACGTCGTTGTCTTTCAATTACAACCTGACATATTGAAACCCTTTGACACATGAGCAGCATCAAGAAACTATTGTTTCATGCCCATCTAACTAGTCCATCGATGAGTACCTGCAATGCGATGCTGTCCCCACACAATCCCGCCACGATGCTGACGTTGATACCTAGCATGCTATCTCCAACTAAGAACATATCATTCCTTACATCAGTCCCTCTTAGTGGGTCGTACACCTCGTCTGGTATTCTTCTCTTCACGGCTTGGGGCCAGGTACCACTGGTCTGACCATCCTGTGGTGGGGTAAAGTTGGGAATCGCTTTACACCAGTAGTGACACGTCGATCGGTTGAAGCCAAATGCTACTGGAAAGCTCAAGGAGTGCGCATATGCTGCTGATTGGACGCGCAGCATTACAGCGCCCCAGAATTCTGTGACATGATCTGGTATACGTAGCTCGTGGGTGGTTTCATCCCAGGCATTTCGAGGTGTAACGCTGATTATACGAACATTAGGTGTGGCCTGGTTAGAAACTCGACGACGAATATGGAAGCTCTTGAACTCAGTGGTCGTGAAGTCAGGTGGTATAGAAGGTTTCTGTCGTACGTAGATGGTATGAAGTTTTCCAGTAGGCCAGTCATCGATGGGAACTAGAGCACCAGCATCGACGCGTGCGTATTGCATCCCTCCATCTAAGCACTTTAGTGTGATAGCTAGGCGCTGGTTCAGCTGGTTGCTTGAGCGAATCATGGCTAGCACACGGCTCTTGTCTTGATCAGGTAAAAATTCGAACTGCACACGTAACCCGATTGGCGTGAACCCAATGGGGAATGTAGAGACGACATTCTCGTGCTCTACAGAACGGCAGTGCTGGAATTCCTCAGGATGGCGCGCAAGTAATCCTCGGTACGTTGAATGCTCGGATGTCGTTGCGCACCAGGCAAATAAAGAGTAGTCGTCAGTAGTCCTTAGTATCTCTTCTTGTAAGCGAATGAAAGCCTTACTACCCTCTCCATAAAGCAATGGCATATGAATGTCGAAGATGCCCAACAAACACTAGATATTCGTATACAAAATCAGTGCGTGTCTAACTTGCACTTTGCATAGAGACACTCACATATGCTACATCCTCTATACGTGTGCTTTGCCGATGTGCCGCCCATGACATTCTCTCCGCGATTGAGACTTCGCTAAGTAAATTTCTGTCATCAAGCACACGAACTGGAATACCTGTGGCGTCGGATAACTCTTCCAAAAATTCAACTTTTTCGCCCATCAAGGTCCAATCCTGGAAGTAGAAGCGACATACAATTGGTGCTATCAGCTCCTGTAAAGTCCAACCACGACGTGCCCATCGGCAACCTTTGAGAGATGCTCTTGCGATCTCGGAGGCAGTCGTATAATTACCTGAGCGTGGTTTGGGGATGTCACCCAGATAGACGATGCAAACTTCGGCGTCTCTGTACCATCGATACATGGAGTTGATGGCTTCTTGGAGCTCTGCACTTGATGTCTTGTCAATGCAGCACCTAATATCAACGTATAAAGTCAGCCTATGTTTCACATGCTGTTGATGTGAGGAAATCAACGTACGTATCCACCCAGAGATAGTTACAGCCCAAGCCCTGTGCTTGCTCAGCTGCGTTCAATATCTTGCTGTAGCCGACCCGCTTCAGGAGATCCTCTTCTGATAAGCCTCCGGGTCCTGAGCTGCCTCGAATCATCAACTCCAGAGCTAGCATGAGTGTGTTATGCGCATCTTGAGTAGATGCTAGGTTAGGAGAAGCGGAAATTGCTCGAGCTTTACTAATCCAAACGAATTCTTGGTAGTTGACCTCATCCGAGCCCCAGGTATGGGAAAGGATGGCGTACTTGGGAATAGCATCGTCGTTGAACCACTGGAGTTCGAGTGTTCTAACATTGATGAGTCGCATAGCAGACGCGTCGCGACGTGTCGGCGTGCGTAGTCATTGGTGTAGGATCAACAAGCGGGGTGCCTAAAACTGAGCCAATGACGCCGATCTATTCGTGTCAGCAGGCTAAGCTTTGCGCTAAACCCAGTCAAGGCTCACATACGAAGATGTTCGTATCCCATGTTCCCACCATATTCAAGGGAGAAGCTGAATATCCCTTGAGAACCTCTTCCTTTAGCCTACCCCAGCACGCTATATGTTGTGTGCTGTAGAAGAGCTCGCTAAAGGAGGTTTAGTTTCTTTCGTATGAAAGGTGCTCCAAGAGGTTTCCCCAATTGGTGAAGACAATATAAATTTACATGTCATCGTCGGCTTTAAATGTTCACGGCATTCAGGATCAATGATGCTACAGCAAGAGAATACATGGCATGTCATCCTAATTGCGAGGAGAAGACGTGGTGCGGGGAGGCAAATGCGGGCATGTTCTGCCTCGGAGACCGAAATCAAGTTCCTTGCCGTCCCGCGCGTCGGGATGGCGTTGCATATATTGCATATCTGTCGTACCACTAGTGACTGATATGCCAGATAGAACTGAGTGCAGAATTGAGGTCATCACATTTACAGGCAATATCCAGCGAAGTGGTTGTAGCAGAGTGTAGTATTTGCTAATGAAATAACTTAGAGGTGGGGAAGATACGACTATGTGTACATATGGGTAATGAAAAATTCAATGAATGTAGATTCTGAACCATCTCGAACCAGATCCCTGAAATTACAAATGTTGAAAAGCGCACGCCTCCTGGGTGCGTCACTGATACGTGTCGCATGATGATCATCCACCTCCTAGTGTTCGCCGTATCTATTCGCTCACCGCACTCATTCCTTGTCTCCCATGCGCATGCAAACTGCGTCATGAAAGTACGCTCTCCGAGGTACTGAAGATGGGCGAGTGTAGGCCAAGGGTGCAGCCACTGGCGGCTAGACTTGGTCGGTGGCATCTTCACGCGAGAAGCCGAATTTACGGTCGACTCGGATGCAGTTTTCGTCGATGCTTTTGTTGTGAATATGCGAGGTTGGGGTGGTGATAAGACTCTCGTGATCCTTACTCTTCATGTCCGACCATGAACTCATCTGACGGCTCTTTTCGCAAACAGTTGAGCTTTCACTGAGGGTTGAGGGTGCAGATTTGTCGTGGAAGTCGCTCCTGATCAGCCGTTGGTGAGCATCGGGTCCTCTCGTGGCAAGATTCTGGTCGTTGACGACGCCAGCCCAGATGGCGGAGAATGGAAGGAAGATGCATATCATCGTGAGAACATGGGCGACGATCTCAGGGAGAATGTTTGCGAACTGAAGAGACGCAAAGATGGCTACAAGTGTGTCAGATATGTTTCAAGACTCAAGCTCGCATGGGCAAATGTACCTGGTACGAACATGGTCTGGCAGCCCATGATGAAAACAATCTGCATTGGTCCAAACTGTGGCATATTGAGACGACGCCTCTGAATGATAGCGTGGCCTAGTTTGTACGTAAAAACGCAGCTGAACATCCAGATGGACACAGCTTGTAGGATGTAAGAGACCGCAATTAAGACCAAGATGGAGTCGGTATCCAAAGCATTCAGAGTCAATTTGGTGCTCAGATAGACGGCAGCAAGTCTGAATCCAAGCGCAATGCAGGCCATGACAGTGGTTGTACCCATGATGATGCTGCGTTGTAGAGGCGGTGTGGTGACGCAAACGATCCAGACTTGGAGACTGAGTGACATGAAGACGAGGATAGTAACGATAACACCAAAAATGTTGATGGTGATGAAGCTAGCAAAGTCTGCGCTGGTCAAACGACTTCGATTTCCAGATAAGACGGTGTAAGGGTCGTAGAAGTTACCGGTGACCCAAGTGCAGAACAGCAGGCAGCGGATGGTGTTGGTGAGCAGACAGGCAGCGTTGAGGAAGAAGATGAAGGACTTGCGTTTCTCAGCCTTGGTCAGAAGGAGGAGAACGACCAAGAGCATGAGTGATACACCAAAACCTGTCCCGTAGCTGATAGCGAGACGAAAGCCGTAGATGCGATAGTCATCGAGCGACTTCATGTTCACCGGCACGGCTAACCATTCGCCGTAGCCATCTGATACAGCAAGAGTGAAATTCTGGTTCCATGGATCGAAGTTAGGAGGAACCTGGATGCTCTGTGCAATTCCGTCCATGGCAGTTTGTGTTATCGGGAGTTTGCGGATTGCTTGGGATAGCGGTGTCTGGTTGCAGGTCCAAATAGAAGCCGCCTGAGGTAATAAATTGGAAGAAAGGTAGGATGAAGTAGAGTTTGAGAAAAGAGCGAAGGAGCTCAGTAGTGAGGAAGATCGAAGCTTTATCGTGTAGCGGGTCGGGATATAATAGCTAGAGGACAGGGTTGCTTCTGCAATGGAGATTGTTGCTAGACATGGTCGTCGACAAAGTGACTGGGAGTGATGGCTTTCGGATCCCGAGCGGATAATAGCAACCGCAGCGACAGCGTGCGATTGTTTCGATATCTCGACTTATGACTATAGCTAGCTGGAAAAAGGTGAAGATGAAGTCTCAGAGTTACTTGACGCCCTTACTATTGTTCCGCGGTTCCTTCACCTGGATGCATCTGGGTACTCGCTTCGGCCCGGTGAAGCTTAACCAATGCTTGCGGTTGTCACTCTCCTCCTGTCTTGCAACGGGTTACAGAGTCGCTCAAAGTAAAGCGCAGATCTATTAGATGCATTGTTTGTGGTGTGGGACGAGGTTGTGATCAGATAGCGCGAATTCCTTACTATTGTTCTTCGACTACGGCCGCCTGAGCTTTGAGACCTTTGGGTACCGGTGTACAGGGACCAATTGCACATAGCATGGACGGTGGCCAAATTGCATAGCACAACATGCGGGTATGCAACCATAGCACCACATCATTCACATCCAACCCCTTGCTGTAGGATGGACGAGGCAAAGCCGTTCCTGCTTCGGAGGAACAGGTTGGCGGCAGTCGCAACGAATCGACATATAGCCCCACTTATTATGCACGTCACCGTTAGCTCACTAGCAGCCCCGACCTCCACCAGACAAACGTGACCTCGCGTTGACTTTGACATACGCGATCTAACATCCGCCACGACGCGTCAAACGACTCAGAATGTGGACGCTGGTTAGTCGTGTGCCTGTACGTACTAATTGTGAGACATGTACTGACTTCGTATACCGAACTTTAGGTCTCTTCACACACGGCGGCAGCGCCAGGCATGAGTCAATTTCACCTGCCAGAAGAGGGCGTGGCACACATCGTCTTAGCTCTTGCATCCAAACACCCTTCCGTGGTACGCGACCCGCCATTGCCGGGTCTCTTTCGTGAGCTTGGCCGCATCGGTATGTCTTCTACATGAGCTTTGGTATGAGGCGCAATCTCTTACCGTTATAGTTGTCGGGCTCTTTGGAGTCAAAGTAGAAGCCATCACAGACACAGTAACTATCTTGCCTTTCCAACCGCACACGAAAAGCTCATCGATTGCCCATTTTCAATTACAACCACCAAGTGACGGACGCTCAGAAGCAATCTTCCTGCGCCATGGCGATGTGTTGGGATTTTCAACAGCTGAAACTAATCTCGTTTGTCATTGGACAGACTCGGAGGTTCAGGTCAACTCGTCAGCTGCAGCGAATGTGAACGGTGTCGCTGAAATACACGAGGAAGATACCGAAGATGAAGATTCGAAGGAGCCCGTTGTTGATGTAACGTCACTAAAGCAGACGCAGCCGCAGCCTCAAGCGACGCCTCAGCTCTCGAATCAAAGATCGATTACTATCGTTAAAGAAACCCCAACTACGGATCGTGTAGATCATACGCCTGCGTTTCGTGATGCAAACTTCAATCCGCCAGACTTCGCCAGCGACGTCAACAAGCTAGCCAAGTATACGCCTAATATCTCGAAGGACCCCGAAGCGGAGCCAGAGCAAGAAGCAGCGGCCTTCTCGACAGCCCGGACCAGTGAATTGCAGGACCGTGCGCAGTTAAACCTGCTCTCGAGTGCTAGAGTATCTTCGCCACAAGTACAGATTCCAGCCAGATTATCCAAGAAGCGCACACTTCCCACATCACAGGAAGAGGCACCAGAAGCCGACAATGAAGCACTTGCTGGGCCTAGTAAGCGCGCAAAGACAGCTGACAGTGATACCGAAGACAGTCGGTTGAGCAATGTCGACGTTGCTAAGGAAGATTTGTCAACGATGCCGCCGCGAGCGCAGAAAAGTTCGCAACGATTTACATCTACAACAACAGAAGACTATGACGGCCCAACGCCCCGTGTAGCTTGTAGCAACTCCACCATTACAAAGACAAGCCAGGTTGCGAAGTTCTTGAAGAAGCAAGGTGGGGTATATGTGGAAAATCTAACGGATGAGTTTAATCTTCTATGGTGAGCACTTTCTCTACGGTCGTATCACTCTACTAATACGTCGAAGTGTAAGAGATGGTGATCTCCAGAAAACAACAAAAGTACTATATGCTATTGCTTGCGGTATTCCCATCGTTACCGATCAGTGGCTGTATGAGTCTGCGTCAGCCAAGCGCCTCCTCGCCGTTTCTGCTTTCAAGCCATCCACTCCTAAGCAGGAGGAGGAGTGGAAGCTGAAACTTGACGACGTCCTCGGGAAACCACAAGCTCCTTTCATGGAATACAGTATTCACTTCACAAGAAGCCTTAAGGCGAAATACGCGTCTTTCTCCGAGATCGAGGTGGTAGGCAAAGCCGCGGGCGCGAAGAATGTAATCATTGGTGCGGCGAAGGTGAAGAGGACGGGAAGCAGCATTGTCCTCGCAGACGACAGAGACGACGCAGAAGCCCACAAATTGATGAAAGATGGAGTAACGTGCTATACGAAAGACTTCTTCACTTTCAGTATCCTGCGGGGTGTCCTCGACCTCGAGAGCGACGAGTTCAGGATTGAAGGGGTCGTCGAGGCCGCCGAGACACCTTTGAAGGAGCCAAAGAAGAAGCGAGCCCGGAAGAGCACCTAGGCACACATTGAGCAGGCCCTGGTGAGGATCGGACGACCACATATGACGTTCATACGACATCTTTTACTGCATAGCGAGCTGAGCAAGTGCTCATTGGCGTTACAAAAAGGGGGTAAATGCATTTTCTACTATACTATACCCCAGTTCACAATCACGAAGGCGCAACTTGATCAATTCATTTGTATCATCATCGCATCGTCCATCCTGGAGTTCCTGCTGTTCTATGCTCGGGTAAGCGAGTCAGACCCACATCGTCCCCCACAACGCACACATGTCTACATCGCCAGTTTCACTTTTCTCGCCATGTGTGTGTATGTTTTGTCGCAAGTGATATCGGGCGTAATTCTCCAGTTTTCCATCGAAGAGCGCATAGCAAGTGTGGCGCATTTCAAAAATCCTCTGTGGCGCAATTGGCTAGCGCGTCTGACTGTTACAGCTTGCAGTAGCGAATCAGGAGGTTGGAAGTTCGAGCCTTCCCGGAGGAGGATTATTTTTGCAACTCGATGTCAGTCGAAGAGTGGTTGTGGGGAGAGACGGCGTTCTTTTTGTCAGCGTGGCAGCAAAAGACCCGAAGTGTCAGAGGGGACTCTGACGCTAACAAGTAGAACGAACGTTGAACAACGCTGGATAGGGACAAATTAGAATGTCGCGTTCGTATACCTATCATTAACGTTCATCAAAACAAGCACAAGCTTACTGGCTCAACAATTTGGAGAGCGTCAGCGAGTTATTCTAATAACACACGCTTGATAGAGATATAGTATATCAGCTGAAGACGTTTCTTCATTGCAGCGACTAACATGTCTACATCGTATTCCATGATGCAGATTCAAAAACTTATAAACACGCACCACTTCACCTCTTCTTGTTCCTTTTGGCGGCCCGCTTTTCACCCCTGACATCCTTCTTCAATCGAGCGTCAACCATCTTATATTTACCCTTGGTACCCTTGGGCCTGTTCTTGATACCCTTGTTACCACCCTTGGCCACGATAACACTGACCTTCTGCTTAGGCTTCTTCTTCGCAGCTCTCGACATCAACCGAGCAATACTTTGTGCCTTCTCCTTCTCCGTCATACCCTCTTCGTCCGCTAGTAACGCGGATTTCTTCTTGAGCTTCTCCATGCGTTGGGCAGCCTTGAACTTCTTGCGAGCTTGCGCTTCGCGGACCTTCTTGATTGGCCGGGCGTTCAAAGCGCGAAGCTTCTCTTTGATGGCGGTAGCTGCTGCAGCAGTGGTGGGACGTTGGAGTTTGGAGTGCTTGTTTTCGTCGTCGAGGAACCAATCTGGTAGGCCTTCAACGTCGCGGAGGGAGTAACGATTGAAGGACTCGTCAAGGAGATCGTACTTGGTTTTCTGACCTGTGGCCATCTGGTGAGCGAGGGTCATGGCCTCAGCTGTAATGATGTCAATATCGGGTTTGCCGTTCTTCATGGGCACGTTGTCTTGCTCCCATTGAGATTCGTCGCGCTTGACTTCTTCGATCTTGTCCTCTTCGTCTGAGGATTCGTCGTCCAAGGCTGGCTTTGGTTGAGAGGTCTTGGTGCTCGTCCGTATGCTCAGTCCTGTCTCAGCCGCGGGCGCGGGTGTGGCGCTTTCATCCTTCATCTCGGTGTCATGTTCGACGTCGATACCGCTGTCGTCATCTTCCTCCAGATCCTCGAGTCCATCAATGCCTTTGAAGATGTCCTGGTCAAAGAATCGTGCTGCGCGCTTTGTGAGACCTGTCTTTGGCTGCTCCTCGTTATCAAGATCGGTGATCAGTCCTTTGGGCCCTTCCTCCTCGTCATCGCTCCAATCACTGTCAGCGTCCTGTACGAGTTCCTCGTCGTCACTTTGCTCCTTGTCCTCATCAGAGAATCCGTTCCACTCTCCATCGTCGTCCTGTTTCCTCGCGCGCTTGGCTCTGTACTTGGCGTCTCGTGCTGATCTCTGCTCGACGTAATCGCCGTACATGGAGTCGAGCTCTCGCTCCAGACGATCCTCTTCGTCGTCAGTCTCAGGCTCCTCTTCAATCTCTTCTGGCTGCTCGCGTTCAACGACTTGAGCCATCTTGCCCTTGGCGATCTTGTTGAGAGCGCCGGCTTTGTCTACAGCCTTCAGGGCGAACATGGAATCCTCGCCTGTTGGTCCAGCCTGTTCCAAACCAATCTCGAAAGGTGTGGCCATGTTCATCTGCAAACGAGTGATCTCTTTTTGCTTGCGCTCATTTTCAGCTCGGCGCTGCTTCTTCCTCGCCTTGGAGTCCTTCTCCTTCAGTCGCTCCAGCTCTTCCTGGATTTGCATCTCTTCGTCCATTGACTCAATCTCCGCGACCTCGTCGCCTTCTTGCGCTTCTTTGGCCTTTTCTTCTTCTTGAGCCTTTGTCTTCTTAGTGGCAAAACCAAAGATCTCGCGTACCCTCAGTCGCCAGCGAAGAAGGCGCTTGAAGTCAGCCCGACCTAGTACCTTGAGATCGGCACAGCAATCCCTGATCTCCTTTGTTGTTTCCGGCAGCTTGTCGATGGTTGCGACGGCGATGTCGCCGTTTGGCTTTTGTTCAAAACTGAGCTTGTTCAGACCACCCAGCATGGCGATGGGGTCGGTTGTCTGAATGAAGTCGGATACAGGTGCCTCTTTGAACTGGGTCCAGTCTCCCTCCTCGTAACCCTCACGCTTCCTCTTCTTGACTTCGGGCTTGAAGACCTTGGCTTCGTTGTTAGGCGTAGGGTCCGAGAGTTCGGCGAAGACACTGCGAGCGTCAAGGAACTTGGGGTCGAGGTGCTTGGGGGCTTTGTAGCCGCGGCAGACGACGAAGATTTCGGCGGAGACGTTTCGGGAGGAGGGAGGCTTGGTTGCTTCGACCTTGGCGAACAACTGATTGAAGACCCAGAGAAGTGAGTTGTAGTCCTTGGATCTGAAAATCTTGGTTACGAAAGTTCCTCCTTCGACCAAGAATTCTGTAGCCAATTTCATGGATTGCAAGACAAGCTCGGCCTGGGTAAAGGCATCCTGCACCCACGCAGTTCCGACGTTGGGCGCACCATCGTGGAGTACCGTGTCACACTTGAGATGCTTGAGATGTTGGCGCAGCGTCGCCCGGCATTTGTCTGTAGTAATATCGCTCTGGAAGGTGATGCATCGTGGGATAGGCTTGATTGGGGCGAGATCGACACCGACAATGAGGGAGTTCGCGGGCATAACCTGGGGTCTTTAGTACGTAGGCGCATGGTGTTGAGCACAGCGAAATACCTCTGAAGCGACCTGACACCATGATCCGGGCGCAGCGCAAAGATCAATCAAGACCTTGCTCTTCTCGAGGAAGTTGTACTTTTTGTTCAGTTGGATCAACTTGAAGGCGGCACGGGCACGGTAGCCCTTCTCCTTGGCGAGCTTGTACCATTTGTCGAGACGACCTTTTCCGTGCTGTTGCGGGATTAGCTGCTGTCGCACGTGTTATTCCCATGTTTGCGCACCTTCTTTTGGATCGCCATTGTTGCGGTTCGGCGTCGTGGTCCTGCGGGCAAAAGTTCGCGCTACAAATTTCAGGAAGGCCGACAATATCGCTAGGCGGTGGCAGAATGGACGCTAGTGGACGCGCTACGGGGCTGCGCTAAGCCAGGACTAGTCTCCACGGCATGGCCCATGACGCAGCCAGCCAGCCCCGACGCGCACCTGGTCCACGTCGGGATGAAGGTGTGCTGCCAACCTCGCATGTCTTTTCCATGCTAACTCCCTCTCCAGAGGCCCTACCGCCTGCTCACTTCCTTGACTGTCCCTGCAGGAATGAAGCCAAGTAAGAAGCCCAAGCCAGACACCGAGGCTCCCGCCGCCGCACCCACCCAGGGCCCAGAAGTCCCACTTGACGCCAGCACTACCACCAACAACACTCCCAGCGGTAGTCGAGTCTTGCCAGATGCCTCCTCAGACAAGTCTGTAGCGGAATCGACGCCTTCGGTTGGCACCACAACGCCGACAGCCTCTGGGACACAAACACCCCGAGCCAAGAGGTGGCTTTCAGGCTCAGGCAGCTGGCGATCCAAGGCGCCCGCCATAGTCAAAACCGCAAAGGAGAGCATCGGCGTTAGCGGGGGTGCGACAGGCGAACTGCCCGACGAGGAAGCGAAGAAGCCAAGAGACGAGTCTCCCAAGAAGTTCCTCACCAAGCGGAAGTCGAGCAAGGGCGACGCCATACCCGCCTCCATCACCGAGGTCAACGTATCCTCAGACGGCCCCCTAGACGAGCCGCCCAAGCCGAAGCCAAACGACGTCGAAGAGACACCAGCGCCCCAAGTCAACGAACCGCCGTTACCCCCCGAACCGCCCAAGTCACAAGTGGACGCGGCTGCTAGCACATGGGGTTGGAGAAGCTGGTGGTCGCGGCCGGACGGCTATGACCCGGGCAAGGCTAGAAGTGAGGCACACTCAAGTGTTGAAGAAGCCTCCACTACGCCGCTACCTGGACCGACCCCCTCAGAAGAGCCAGATGCGCAAACGAAGGGTCTAGACGCGGGTGCCATCCCGTCTAAGCCCGACCAAGTGGTAGAGACAGAGAATAAGGATGTGTCAACAGAAGCAGTTCCGCTTTCAGACACTGAGACAAAGGCTGCGCCATCCGCAGCTGCTAAAGTTCTGGCAAGAGCATCTGGTTCTTGGTTCTGGACATGGAGTAGCGCGCAGAACGCGCAAGCGAACCCTCCTCCCGTCGATCCTCCGACTGATGATAGTATTACGCCCAAAGTGGATGCTGTGCCTGAATCTCTGCCAGAAGCACCTGCTGAGACCGAGACCCCAGCCCCGCAAGAGAGCCCCGCAACCCCAGCCCCAGCTACACCTCCCGAGACTGCTCAGAAGAATACTACAGGGTCGTCAAAAACTTCTGCATGGGCGTTCTGGTATAGGGGCAAACCGGGAGAAGAAAAGAAGCCGGGCGAGGCTGGGCCACAGAAGCATGTGGGCGAGGTGGCAGTGTTCGATACTCCTTCGCAATCGAACCCTGAAGCGGCGCAATTCAACGAGCAGGAACAGCCCAAGTCAGATGCGGAGACACCCAAGGAACCACAACAGCCACCGAAGGACGAACCAGTTCCGAAGAAATCCTTTGCCTCGTTACGGGGACGACCAAAGCCCAAGACTCCTGCCAAAGACACGCCAGCCGACACCCCTACGTCGAGTAAGACTGCCACACCGACGAGAGCCTCACCAGTGCTCGAGCCGACGAAGCCTGAAACAGCATCTACTGCTAAACAAGCATCGAAGCAGTTGGCCAAGGCCAAGCAAGGTCCGCCAAACCTCTTGCTACCGGAGTTTAGAACTACCTACCAAATGGTCCAGCAACCGAACTTCTGGAAGCAAATCCGTCAATACTTTCTTGGAGGCGAACCTGCGGCTCCTCACCTGCACATCAACCCAGCACCACCGAGGATCAAAAAGGCCGTAGCGATTGGTGTACATGGCTTCTTTCCTGCGCCCATTATACAAAAGGTGCTAGGGCAGCCGACAGGCACATCAATACGCTTTGCAAATGCCGCAGCCGCAGCAATCAAGGACTGGTCTGAAGCGCGAGGGTACAGTCCAGAGATCGAGCAGATAGCGTTAGAAGGCGAGGGATTCATTGCTGAGCGGGTCAACTCCCTATGGAAGCTCTTGCTCAACTGGATTGACCATCTCAAGCAAGCTGACTTCATCTTGGTCGCTTGCCACTCGCAGGGTGTACCAGTAGCTATGATGTTGGTTGCGAAGCTCATACAGTTTGGCTGTGTCAACGCGACGAGGATCGGAGTATGCGCTATGGCTGGCGTAAACATGGGTCCGTTCATTGAGTACAAGACAAAGTACTTCGGTCCTACAGCTGCTGAATTGTTCGAGTTCTCGAATCCCAAAAGTCTGGTCAGCCAGATGTATCTTGCCGCTCTAGACGAAGTCCTCCGGTTCGGTGTACGGATATTGTACGTCGGTAGCATCGACGACCAGCTTGTCTCTCTTGAGGTGAGCCTATTTCTTTTCTATTCTAGCTCTGCGGTTTGCTAACTTACGCCAGTCGTCAACCTTCTCAACGCTTTCGCACCCTTACATCTACCGAGCCGTCTTCGTTGATGGTCGCATTCATGCACCAGACTTTCTCACCCATCTCGTTGGCTTCGCATTGAAACTGCGCAACCTAGGCCTTCCTGATCACGGTCTGATCCGCGAACTGTCGCCCGCCTTAGCAGGCTCCTTATATGGCGGTGAAGGTCACTCTCGTGTCTACGAAGACCCTGCCATCTACTCCCTTGCTGTACAGCATGCTCTCGAAACAACGTCTCTCCCTATACCAACGACTAAAGAGCGACCAAGCACGGCCGGCAGTTTCCAGGGCATCAACATCCCCGTCGTTGGTGAGAAGCTCGCGAATAACAATAAAAAAGAAGACTTGTACAAGCTTCGTGTGAAGGACTATGAGCCCTCTGCTACCACGACAAACCCGAATCCTTTCTTCCTGCCATGGGCAATGAGAGGTTTACTAGAAGAGGATTTTGTCAAGAAGGAACTTGGAGACGAGGTCGAGAAATTACTCGGTATGTTCGAGGCATGGAAGCCGACCGGAAAACAGCTCAAAGACGTCAAGTTCAGACTCGAGGGTGTAAGGAGTAAGCTATGATAACTGGATGTATCAGCGCATCGTGTAATTGTATGATTATAGGGGCGTTCTTCTTTTTGGCATGGTTAGGCGTTTGGGAGGCGCTATATTTCTAGCCGGAAGATACCATGCATCGAGAGTAGAACACATAGCGCATTGTCTTGATTGGATCGATTTGTAAATGTACATATCATGTGACCGAGGCCTCCATTCTCTGCTCGTAGACGCATAGTGATCCTTATAGTAGTGCTCGGCAACTAGTACATTAATCCAATCCGCCCGTAAAATGCACATATTTGTACATGAAGATGTTCATCTCTTACCACTTAGACGCTTTTAATGCTTAATGTTTAGTTGTCGTCGTAGAAGATCTCCTTGTACCGATGCGTAGCATCTACTACGGCATTTGCTGCGTTGAAGTCTACGTTGCATTAGCGTGATGCTCGCTTTTCCTCTCAAAGGAGTATTTCCTCCACTAAGTAGAGAAGGAGACGAAAACACGCATGTCGCCTTCAGAAACTGACAGGGTTTGAGGCTGGTATGTGACAGTTACCGATTTTGTGCGCAAGGCACGGCACGGGTATAAGAGGGAGGTTGGTGAAGAGCACGTACCGATATTTGTGCCAAAATCGGTTACAGCTTGTACCTTGACTTGCAGATTCTGATCTACCTTGCCGATAATCTCTACTGCATGACCGACGGCGAGATGTGAGTCCTGGTTCATCTTAGTCAGCTCATACTCCTGATCAAGTTCCTATACTCTTTTCCTCAAGTGCTTGAACGACATGTAAACGCAGACGAAAATGCTTACCCTGTTCAGAACAACGTCAACATTACCTCCTGCATCAATAACTGCTGTCTCACCACGCAGCTGCGTGACCTTTCCCAATATGCGCACGATGCGGTGTTGGAAGTTTGCAAGGTGCGGGGCGAGGATGCGGGGTGTTTGTGGGTGGTCCATTGTGAGTGAGCTTCGTGTGAAGATCTTTCGCGGCAAGACTCGGCGCGTTTGGGTATGAGGTGATGTGTTGTAGATTTGCTGAGTGTTTGCTTGTTGACGACTTGAATATAGTGCTTTGTGTAGCAGTTGGGTGGTTGGATTGGGGAAGTGGAGATGGAGGAAGGTTTGACGCGTCGCGTGGCGTTAGCGTGGTGCGCTAACACGTGACTGTGCTTAACTCGCTACTTTGTTGGCTGATAGTTGAGACAAGCCATTCAAGTTTGAACCTCCCAGTGGGCAAACGCTATATATACTCAAATATACAACGTCAGGATACTACGTTACCTAGCTATCTCTTCATTATCATCCTGCTAGTGCCAGCGTGTTTGGTAAGCACCACCTTAGCGGCGCCCTTGGGCATATAAACTCCCTCTGTTGTCGCCAAACTTCCTGTTCTTCTCCCCAAACGCGGTGGTGAACCTAAAAGTTCCCTACCAAAAAATGAGATCAAATTGTTTGATGCCCGCCTGTCCAAAATTGCCGATTCTTCACATCATGTTGGCGGTGTTTGAGAGGAGACTTGACATACATGAAGAATAGCAAGGCATGTTTTAGATATGTGTAGGCGAGGTTTCTGGAGGTATGCGTTCTGGAGTATGTAGTAACATGACCCGAAAGCAGGGCTTTTCGAGGTCATGATAGCGTTCAGGTCGAGTCTTTCGAGGGTGATGACCATGAAGAAGACATTTGAATGGCTTCGATGAAATTCGTGCACCGACAATGCCATGGATGACTTGGAAGCATATACATAGGCACGGGCTGCTAGTAGATTCTTGACGAAATCTATCAAGGCTTTGAACATGTCTCGGCTTGTTGGTTCTCGCCACCACTACCTATGATGGTGAACTTGGCGACAATGGTGGTAGTCCGGTAATTGCATAAATCCTTCGTCGAAACCCTTTTACAAACCTTGAGGTCCAAATCGCAATGGTCACAGGGGCTTTACGATACCACGTAGGCTTCACGGCCCTGCATTAGGACAATCTTAATATTCGTTCACTTCTTAATCTTCTTCAATAGCTCCCGCATCTTCGCCAACAAGTCCGGGATTCTGAATGGCTTCCCAACAACATCATCCATACCTGCATCTCTTGCATTGTCTATCTGCCCACCTCTTATATTCGCAGTAACCGCTATAATCGGAATATGCTTCGACACCTCTTTCCGTTGCTCCATCTGTCGTATCTTTCTGCAACATGTCAGGCCATCCATCTCTGGCATCTCGCAATCTATGAGAATGATGTCAAGTGGTATCCCATCGGTAACGCAGAATCTTGTTTTGACAAGATGCTTCAACGCCCAGACGCCGTTGTCGGCGGTGCTGGTAACGCAGCCTGCTTTCATGAGTTGTTTGACTAGCACCTTTTGGTTCACTAGATTATCTTCAACGACGAGGACATGAAGCTGGTCATCTTTAGCTTCGTCCATTTTTTCATTGATGGACTGTGGTATATCCATGTCGACAGAATATCCATCTTTTCCTGCTGCAGTCGCAGCGGAGATCAGGGATATAGTTGCTTTTTTTATTTCCCGTGCCGTCACCGCGTGTTCGATTTCGAGGGCGTGTTTAAATGTGTCACGCGATAGAGTTGGTTTCTGGGCAATCATGCGCTTGCACTTCAAATAGAATCCGAAGGTACTGCCGACACCAGCTTTAGAAGAAACACCGATCTGACCTCCGTGAAGTTCAGCAAGTTGGCGCGAGATAAAGAGTCCGAGGCCACTACCGCCGTATCGCATGTGTGTTCGAGGAGACTAAGTGTTAGATTTAGCATTAGTGCGTAGTTCATTTGTAGCTTGTTCATTGGATTGACCCACAGCTTGGGCAAATTTCTCGAACAAGAGGGACATCTGCTGAGGCGAAAGTCCGCAACCTGTGTCCTGAACCTGGAACTGGAGATAGACGAACGAGCCTGAGCCCCAGCCCTCACCACTCCCGAACTCAGTTACGATATGTCGTGGTGGAACAACTAAAGATAAGATTGCGGAGTTAGTGGTAGCCTCAGATGCGAGAATACTGTATATACTGCGTACATGTGAATCCTTCTGGGATATCAAAGTCTGGCCATTCCGCATGAGCAGAAATGTGGACCGTGATTGAGCGGATTTGGGACTCCATGGTGAACTTGATGGCATTGGTGATGAGATTGACGATGATTTGAAGAAGTCGACCAGGGTCAAGAATCACCCAGTCAATGTCGAGATCTCGAACACTGGGATGTGGAACAAATTTGAAATCGATGTTCTTGGCCTGGATTTCAGGACGGAACCTAAAAGTAGGATGTTAGTGCTGATCTCGTGTACCCAGGCTCAAGTCGACCAACATTGCCATAGATCTCTGAACGACTATAATTGGCTGTGCGGGTATTGGCGTGATGCGGAGAAGATTTGAGTCCAGTTTTGAGACGGTGAGAACGTCGTCGACGATCGACTTTTGATGCTGAACACAAAGTGCAATGTTGTCCGCTGCTTCGACACATTCTTTTGCCATTTTCTGATCGCTACTGCAAGAGAACTGGTACTGTGTCAGGGTATCTCGGATGTCATCGGCGCAGATAAGGATCGCGGAAAGTGGATCTGAGTGTTGGTGAGCTGATCAGTATATGTCTCACATGAGTTTCGTACGGAGAGATCGCTACTTCTCATCTCGTGTGACGTGATATCAATGAACTCGTTCTGCTGGCGCTTTGCCTCTTCTGCTTCCTGTATTCGCCGTTCTTGCAGGCCTTGCACCCACTTCAGATGCGAGATATCTGTAAGTGATCCCATGACGCTGACGAGTTTACCGTCGGCACTTAGCTCTGGCTGACTAGCTGCCAGGACCCAATACTCGATTCGGGCGCCATCGATGTCTCGGGGTTGACATGCAGAGTTCGCGAACTGCAGCTCACGGCTTACTGGCTTGTGGTGAGTGATCATGTCTTAGTATCGACAATCAGTGTTAGTATACGTAACAAATGAATGCCACAGAACGTCGCGTACAGTCCCACATTTCCTGTGCAGTCTTTTTACTTTCCCCCACCATCATGTCAATGGACCATGGCAGTTTATCCCCTGTAGACGAGACACCAGTCATTTCATAGTATCGGTCGTTCGCCTCTACCAGAAGACCATCTGGGTCGAATAAATACATGCCCATAGGCGATAATTCGGTCATTCGCCGCATGCGTCCAGTCTGAAGCTGAAGCTGTCGAGACATCTGCTCTCTTTGTAGGGTGGCTATCTCCGCGGCTTGTTTGCTCCGGCACACCTCGTCTTCGAAAAGAAGCACCGAAGCTAGCGACGTAGCGATCTGTCTGTTGAGCATGGCCATAAAAGACCTATACTCCTGGTCATATGCTCTCCGGGGATTGATGCCTAGCAGCAATAAAGCGCACACGTTGTCTGCGTTGGTTGGTCGTAAGGGTAAAACCATAGCTTCTCTGCATGGATCCTTGTAGCCTCGCCACTCGATAACGTCTAGAAGCGGTTGTGGAAGCGTATTATCCTTGATGCTTAACATCATGGGCTCTAGGGTTCGTGTAGCGTTTCGAAAAGCCGGTGTCAGGAAACCATCACTATTTCCGAGATCTAACCTGTCGGGGGAGACTGCATGCCCTCTCGGCACTCCGATGGATCCTTCAAAAACGCAACACTTTGTAGCTGTTGGGGTGGCATCCGGATGCGAAGAAGCATTCTCAGCGCCCTCCGATTCTGTAACAGTGTACAAGAGGGCAAAAGGTACGTCGTAATCATTGTGATTCAGGCCGTCCAGAACTCTCATCCAGAATTCCTCTCAAAAGCAAACGCGATGTTAGTTTTCGTCTGGTAGGACATTCGTAAGTGTACACTTACTGACTGTACGTGTGGCATTCATGCACTCCCCAAGATAGCGCAACAGCCACATCCTTCTTGCGCTAATGGACTCAACCGTGGTGTCGAATGCGTTGAGGTAGACTGTAATCCATGTTTGAGTCAGCGTGCCTATTAATCCCGTCCAAGCCAACCCAGCTTCACCATGGAGCTATCGCAATAAGATGCAATATTACCTACACCCTAAGACGCGCTCAGTACCACCAAAGACTGGTACCTATCATGATGTGAGTGGTACGCATCCAAAGAACAGAACCCATAGCATCAACACTCACGAAAGACCAGGTAAAGAAAGCCTCTTCCATATAACCGTACCGCATGATGGGCAATGGCTGGTTGTGATTAAGCTGTGCATGACCTGTCCGCGCACATTCGCGAATTACAGGTCCAACTGCATGCCACATTTCGCCAAAAGGGCCTGAGAAACCAGTTCCCATTAAAGCCGGATGTTTGTCGCCTGTCACATCGTCTCTGTAAGCCTCATTGTAGAGCATGGTTAAGTCTTCGCCCCAGAAAACGGAAGATGGATGAGGATTGCGCATGACCAAACAGATGATCTCTCGAAATTGAATAGACCATCTACTCATAGCTCCCAACGGGGTTTTTGCCCAGTCGATGCTCCTTACAAATTGGAGATGATCCGAGAGAACACCTCTTGGGTGCGGTACTGTCCAATCTGGCACAGAAGAGTCGGGTGTAGACAAGGTTATCGATGAGATACTCGAGGAGCTGTTTCTGTCACGATCGTTTCCGAGGACTACAAATGGGAATTTAGGTTCCTGCACGTCCTCAATAATCTCCCGGGTTGGTATAGCCTCGGCAGAAGCTAAAGCTTTAGCTACATCGCCAGGCAGATCGCCAGTGTGTCTCTCTTTCTGGAGGCTTGGTGCTGATGCACACAACTGATCCCCTTCAGAAATATCTTCATCTTTGAAAAGCGTGTGCCCGCTGATCAGCCGCCAGTTGGGATGGATCGAGATGCCTAACCATAACCAGTTTTCGAACTCTATGGTAATCGGAAAGAGATCTCGAGAATCATTGAATCTGCTAAGGTTCGTCGCCCATATCCGAAATTCGTCATGTGATGCTCCAGTACCGATAGAATCATGAAAACTTGACGAGGTACCGATTATTTGTTCTAGCAGCTGCTCTCGCTCTCTCAGTGCTGCATTGCAGAAGACGGGTTGAATTGGAATTTGGCTTCCCTTGGCATAATCGTCTGTGTTGAGCATGAAAATAGGTCGATTGTCGAGATCCAATAGTCGCGGAAGAGTACATGTGTTGAGTATCTCAAGAGCGGCATCTCGTCGTTGGTCCTGGCGTAGAGTGGAAGGTGCTGTAGGCAGCGGTAGCTGGAGGAACGAGCTGCCCATTGATTCTCGGTTTGTAGGATGTCTGAGCCCTGCGCGTAGGTAAGATGAGGTACATTAGAGATAGGTTAGGGGTGTTTGTGCGATATCAGGATATAGTGTGTGATGTGAAGGAGCGTGACAAAATGTGCCTGAGCTGCTTGCAAGACGCTTCCAGCACATGCCGATAGCGATGCATCATGCGAACGCAGCTACCCGGACCGTAGCGATCAGATCAAGATTGGAAGGCACATCATAGATAAGCTGGTCTCGGAGGGTAGGTTGTCTAGCTGTTTATATGCTGTCCTGACAGCCTCTCTGGGACCGTTAGTTACATTCATGGGTTCTGTCGCGTAGCGCTTCGCGACTTCTCTATCGATGAAGCTTCGATGAAGTGTCGTCCTATCAATTCAGACCAACTCAATTGACATCTTGATTGCGCGTGTGCAACGGAAGGATACAAGGCGAGGATAGTCTTGCTCAGAGTCGATTAGGTAGAATGGGTGTCGTGCGCTGTATAACAACCACGCTAGTTGAGGATGACGTCACGCGTTCGCAGCACCGCATGGAGTCCAACACAACGCACAGGAGTAGACTGGGAAGGTTGGGTAGATGAGAACCAGACAGCGGGTGTGCTTGTTGTTTAGCTACGGATCGATGGCGCATCCCGGCGTAAAGAGCTTATAGATGTCGGCACACCCCTTGCTGGTGAAAAGTTAAGGACACTGATATTTGGGACTATATCTAGATCTCATTGTAGCGTATGTTGATTCCTGGAACGCTAGCATGTACCCGCTCCATATCTCCGGTGGGTAAGATCGGGGTATTCTGCGGGCTAGAAAAGCACATACAGTGTCCAGAAATCCGCGTGTTGGATCGTGCATCGATATATGCTCCGAGAACCTCCTGTGATGATCTCAACGCCAGAACCCTCGTCTTCGAACGTACGATATGGTTTTCATGGCTTGCAGAACACATCTCTGACATGACATAGCTGATCCGAACTCAAGAGTGGTGAGGCCGACAGTCCTGTCATGTTGGCAAATCTCGGCGTAATCGCGTCTCCACAATTTAATCCGCTTCAGGGCGGTAGGCTCTCTTCTTCCTGTAGATTCTCCGCCAAAGAGTTTCTTCACGCTTTTCTTGTTCCCGCAGTCCCTCTTGCTCACAGTAGCGACTGTATGACGGATGGATAACAGCATGTAAAAAGACCTATCGCGACGAGAGAGCGCCGAAAAGCCTACTTTTCATCGGTTAATACAAGCCCTTCGACAAGCGGATTAGCGATGTCAATGGCGCACGACTGCCGCATTCGATAGTCTCCAGGTCCCAATTTAGTAAAGCAGGGTCGGATCTGCCCAGGGAGGAGATCATGATCAGGGGCGATCCGACACGCTAACACTGTACACAGCGCAAGATCTACAGGACCATGCAGATCGACATCTACCAATATGCGCTTCCGCGACTGTCCCATGTGTTCGGCGACGCTAAAGAGGTGACAAGGAGAATAGTTCGTGACAGACTGCAACGCAAAGTGAGGGCAGGATGACGATTGGAGTCCGCACGACTCATGTTGCGAGAGTGGTTAAAGACGCGAGGCATGTTTGCTTGTTGCGGTTGACAGGGGCCCTGCATCTCTTCGTCTTCTAGGTCGTACTTTCTGCTGGTACCAAGGTTGAGAAAAGAGTCAATATGCGTCTCTCAGTCCCATCTCTAGCTCTTCTGAGCATTCTCCCGACGTCGCTTGCTGCACCCGCACCTGCACCAGCCCCGGTGGTAGCAGGAATCGCGCCAATCCCAACGCCAGGACCCTCTACTGAACAGGTCCAAAGTCTGGATGAAAGACAACTGCTGAACAACGTTATTCCTGGTCTACTTCCTGGCGTAATCTCTCTCGTCGATAACCTTCTCGGCGACGTGAACGAAGCGGTTGCACAGGGCAATCCCACAAAGGTGCTCAGCATCCTCTCGCAACTTCAACCTACCACACGACCGACGAATATCGAAGCCGCGGTGGCAAGACATTCCAAAATCTGGGCGAGTCCAACCACGCGAACAGACTTTTTTGCTGCCGTTGCAACTCAAATAGCTGATGGCCTGGTGCTCGATGGAACCCTAAATGCCGCCCTGACTGGTGGTCTACCAGTTGGTGAAAACAGCGTCAACAACAACAATCCACCTACTTCTGGTATCTATCCTAAGAAGGATAGTGCAGATGCTCCGTACACGCTCTCAGAATCTGCACTTCGCAAAGCGATTTTCATCCCACCCAGCTTCACATATGGCGCGAAACGTCCTGTGATCTTTGTGCCAGGTACTGGTGCTTATGGAGGTTTCAACTTCGCCAACAACCTTAGGAAGCTGCTGGCAGGCGAGAGCTATGCCGATCCAGTATGGCTCAATATTCCCGGTGCCATGCTCGGCGACGCGCAAACGAATGCCGAATACATTGCCTACGCTATAAACTACATCAGCGCCGTTTCGCGTACCAACAAGCAGAATATCGCCGTTATTTCTTGGTCCCAAGGTGGTCTAGACACACAATGGGTGTTGAAATACTGGCCTTCAACCCGCAAGGTTGTCACGGATTTCCTTCCTGTATCTCCGGATTTCAAGGGCACCGTTTTGGCCAACGTCATCTGCTTGACGGCAAACAGCAACCAAGCCCTTGGTCCCTGTGATCCTTCCGTTATCCAGCAAGAAGCTACTTCGGATTTCGTTAGGGCTCTCAGGAGTGATGGTGGGGACAGCGCATACGTTCCCACTACAACCTTCTACTCCGGTTTCTTCGATGAGATTGTCGAGCCTCAGCAAGGTACTGGCGCCTCCGCCTTCATCAACGATGCGCGCAACGTTGGTGTCTCCAACAACGAAGTACAACGCGTTTGTGCTGGGCAGCTAGGAGGCTCAGTCTACGGTCATGCTGGCGTTTTGTTCAACCCACTGACTTACGCATTAATTGTTGATGCGCTTCAGAACGACGGACCGGGTAACTTGGAGCGCATCGACGTGAAGAGTGTTTGCAGCAGCTACGCCGCCCCCGGACTCGATCTTGATGACGTCTTGGCCACCAGCGGGCTGATTCCGGTGGCTGGGGTATTGCTTTTGGCATACCCACAGAAGTCGTTGACGGAGCCTAAATTGAGGGCCTACGCCACGTAATCTGCATGTATAGACAGTCATGACAATAGCGTAATCAGTAATGTGTTTTATGATTTGATACATGAATTCTTCCAGCTGCTCGTATCACGAGAGTCTCTCAACACGTTGTTTCCTCTACCGTGCATTGATACCATAGCCAACCTTGTTGTTGTCACAACTGCTAACCACAGCAAAATCTTCCAAAACACCTCCTGACTTCGACGATCGTGCAATAGACATCGCAAGATGTATCGAACCAAGCTATCAACTAGTGCAGTGAGTAGAGGTCAATTAGTCTAAGTCATGTGCCTGTTGTAGCCTCGCCTACTATTCTTCCCGCTTGGAAGTCGGTGTGGGAGCTAGCAAAGGCCCATGGAGCTGCGGCGAAGGAAATGAACTCATGATGTTCGAGTAAGCTGGGTGAGATCCGAAGCTTCCAACTCCTGGTGTAGTCATGTATGTGTCCCAGTTGGTCTGATGGCTGGGGGCCGGAACCATTATCGTCTGTTGATCTGGAAGCTTGACTATTCTCTCCTCATTCTCCTTGTGCTGCTTCATCCTATCTTCACCTACAGCATTTATCTTCGTTGCGGCCACCCGTTCTGCAGCAGCCTTCATGAACACTTTCTGCACCTGTGTGATTGCTTTGGGATTTAGGGCCTTTTCAGCTCTATCTATCTCCAAAAACTTTGCTACTTTTTGTTCTCGCGAGAGTTTTCTGAAAGCTGCCATGCTTGTTGCTCGACAGGATGGGTCGGAAAAGTCCGGTAGGCCTGAAAATGTGGGCGCCTTCGTGACAGATTTGGAAATGCCGGCAGGCTTGGTGAGGGTTGGAAAGCCGGGATGGATGTCACCATGGTAGTTAGAAAAGGAGCCAGGCTGCGCGGGCAAAGGTCGAGATGTGACGGGGGCAGGTCGTGGCTGGATATTCTGCACCCCAGGGCGGGATGAATAGCCTGATGGCTGGAGGTAACCTGTTTGCTGGAAAAGACGCTGGGTGGGCTCAGCTAGCTTGTACATCTGTGGTGTGGAGTTAAGTGCGTGCGAAGAATGTTGATTTGGTATAGCAATTTGCTGTTTTCCTAAATGCCGTACGTAACTGGGTGTATGCGGCTGTTGGGAAACCGGATTCGGTACATGAAACGACCTTGGTTGATCCGAAGCACCATTTCGATGTCCTTGTCGTAATGATGACATCCTGTTTTGCTGGTAAACTTGTGGGATGGTTTGAGAGTCAGAAACTGAACGTTGCATTCCATGCCTCTGCTGGTGATTGAGTAAGTGGGCCAGTTCCATAGCAACAGATGCCTCGATCTCTTCGTTCCGATGAAGGTAGTACTGCAGGTCAGTAAGGGTCAGAGTTCCGGAAAGCTCAGGAGAAGTAAACTGGCCGGGATACGCGTAGAGCAAACGAGGGTCGATGCAGTTGTGCGTAAGGAGTGGTACCCTTGCCATATTAGGAGCCGGAGGTGCTGGTGGACCAGTATCGGTTGGAACAGAATATGTCGGCACTATAGGTTGATTTTGGTTCTGCATTACTAGAGGAGGCGTAAGCGTTGATTGAGTAGCTCGAAGTGGAGGAAATGATAGGAAAAACCATTGAGCAATGGATTCAGGGAAGGGTCACACGTACCTTTTACGTTCTTGGCTGCAACCTGTGCGATCCTTTCACTCTCATACTTCTTCCAGGCGTCGCTAGGCGGAATATCGCGACCCAGTAACCGGTATGGACCCTTCTCCTGCGCGCGACGAATGAGAAACAAAGCGAGACAATCTAGGTTTTCCGTGAAATCATTAAGCTCGGTCGGAAGGTCTTGGTGGCGACGCTCGATTGCGAAGAAGACACGCTCGAAGACGAGGTCATCACCATCAGTGTAGGAGCCCTGGCCCATATTAGTTCTCCGATTGCAGCAGGAACCAGTGCAGGCACGAGGTAACCCACAGACTTGCTGGTAGAAGAGTCGAGCACGCGCTGAATGTACGGCGTAATATCGAGATTACGATGCAAAACATGCTGGAAAGCGTAGCGCAGGTAGGGCATCAGCGTGTGTGCGACCCATTGCAGGTCGACAGGCAGCGTTGGGGCGCTCATGTTAGGCCATACAACTTAGCGACAGTGAGGTCCGTAACAAGAAATGCCGAAGACTGTGAGAGGGCCACTGGGATTGAAGAAGGTGAAAACCGAAGTACGTGATACGGGGCGCCGCATTCACCTCAACTTTTTTGTACTCTGCGTGAAAGCGGGCTCCACACTGTATCATTTCCATTCTTGCAAGTGGTTGGTAGCGATGTGAATAACTGTAGTGAAGAAGGCATTATTTTCACCGTGCCGGGATGATAAAATGTCTTCTTCGGGATGACAGAGACATGTAGCGCTTTGAAGGCGTGCGTGGATCATGTTCACAAAATATTTTGACAAACACTGAATCAATTCTCCAACAGCGAATCGACATGAAACATCACGAAACGAGTAGCAGAAGGCATAATCCATGGCGAACGCGGCTCGAACACCTTCACGTTGACCGTGGATGTGTATGTCATGATCGTACTAGATAATCAGACTATGATCGTGTACCTGATCTGATAAGCGACCTGTATAGACAGTTGGCTGATCACGGTGAAAGAGCCGTTGGTAAACTTCAAGGCGCACTTCTGTCGGAAGCATAGTGAGGGGCGCAGGACATTGAGCATTCATAGGTACTGCGAGCCTTTTAAAATACCGATAGTTGAGTATGCCACCATGTTCATGCTGGGAGAATGACACACTTAAAACAAACGTTGTTGTCGAGATTGTAGTTGGGAATCTCGGGAGAGATGGATGGCGGCGAGATAATCTGGAAGGGATTTGTGGCTGCGAACGTCGCTTCAGTAGCAGAAGTTTGGCGGACCGATCAATAGGGCGTTTGTGCATACGAAGTGACTTGTTCAACATAACCGGGGAAACATTGTTGGCGGCTTTCCGGTGCTGGCATAGCAGAAGGGCAGTCGCGTGCTAGCGTTTATGAAAGGACGTGTCTGCGCAAGTGACGCAGTTTAAAGATGACGTAATGGCCATCATCTTCCTCTCCACTCTATTTCACTCCACTCAGTTTCTCCGCCAATCCCACGTGCACGCACATACTCTCATTTATATATTCAAAACGGCTTCGAGAGCAACCGTCAATTTTCAGGAAATCTAGAATATGGGCTTATTGGGCGTGCGTAAAGCCGAGGTACATTATGGTTCGGGGAGGAGTACAAGCAAATGACCGACCGAAGCCTCAAGCCAAAGCCGGTATAGAATTCCCACACTACTTCCCTAGCAGTTTGGAAAGCGCGGAAATGTCGTGCAAACCACTCCGTTCGTATCATCTTATGGTCGCCTTCTCTCATGCTGACATTCCAGCCCCTAGGGCGTAGGTAAGCAGCAGTACGGCGCAGCACAACCGTCTTTTCATTAGCTACCGGGCATCAACTCATTCGAGAGTCCCCGGGAGCGCTCGGATATTAACTATGGGGTGGCCGCATGCCTCTGCAAGAGTGCGGCGAAGCACACCTGTCTTATCTACTTGGTAGCTTTCCAGGACCGGTCAAGGCATCAGAACTCGGTTTCTTGCTAAATGGTATACCTATTTCGAGAGGCTGGCTACTACGTTTGGACTCTAGAAGAGGAAGGTTAAATCACGTAACCATCTTTCATAGTCGTAGAAGGAATGCAGTTCTTACCCGGCTAATAACCCTAGCTTTGACTCTCCATAGTCAGACTAAGGGATCATGCATCGACTTGGCAATACTGCAACACGGTGGCGCTGAAAGACGATGGATCACAGCGTGCAGCGAAGTCAGCATTAACATTTCATCCAGCCAGTGCGACAAAGCAGCAGTACTCCATCGGCAGCGCCGTACATTTCGGCTAGGAGAAGATGATGGAATTGGAGGTGAATCAATATTCGACCGCAGCTTAGCACACTATCCAGTATTCGATGGGATCATGGGGTACTAGAACGGGAAAAGGGAGTGCTTCATCCGTGTCTGCAGCAAAGCGGCAAGGGCGACTGTGTATCAAAAGGATGGCGTATTAAAGCGCCTCTTCGTCCCTGCCGGACTGCCCGTTCTCACTATTCACTTTATCAACATCCCGCATTCCCTTTCTATCCGCAGACATCTTCGTTGCTCTTATCTCTTCTGCCCTAGACCACGACTTGGAACAAATATCCTCTTCTTTGGGAAAACAACGATCTTCCGACTCTTCCAACGCTAAGTCAAAATGAAGTTCGCTCTCATCAGCACAGTGATCTATACCGCCACTGTTCTTGCCGCTCCTGGAGCCGTATGTCTTGCCAAACCACAGTGTCAAACGCCTGACTAACACACTACCATCAGATTTCGCTCAGCCGTTCCTTCAAGACCATTTCGGTGCGCGATGACAACAATGTCGAGGGTACTAGTCATATTGCCTGTGTCGAGTGTCCATGCGAAGTATGTCTTCCTTAGTTCACATCTCTCTCCCCTCGAAGGTGTATCGATGATTCAGATGACTCAAAGATAGTCCTCGAGCTGATTACTTTACTAGGGCTTCTCTGGCGACTGTAAATGCGTCAACAATGGTTGCTGCTGTGATATGACAAACCCCGGACAACCGCCTGCAGGTGGCTGGTAGAGGTCTTATTTTCTAGTGGGAATCTTCGAGATACGGAAGCTGATGCTCTAGAACGCCTCTTTTCTTGTAGGAATAATGTGTCTCGGCTACTGAACTTGGCGTGGAAGCTGTATGTGTTGGGTCTTTGGACCTTATTCTTGCCAAAGCAGTGAGACAACATTTGGGGTTGATGACAGTGATGGGCGCTGGGAGGCTGTATAAGATCTAGCCTAGCTCAGTATAGCTCTTCTCTCAAATAGCTCTTGAACCACCCAGTCCTTTCGCCACTTTTCTCTTCTTTCTTCCCCTCTTGCTGCTATTAGTGCTTTCTCCCATGACTTCAGTAGCATCCCCGCTATTATGTGCAGTATCATCTTTCGTACCACTGGTCCCTTCCGTTTTACTCTTCCTACCACTGGTCCCTTCCGTTTTACTCTTCCCCTCTTCCCCACCTGTTTCTTCACTCGACTCTGTCTCGTTACTCCCATCACCATCCGCCACATTCTCCATAGTCCTCAATACCATAAGCATAGCAATCGCGAAATCTCCCCCTTTGTCCGCCAGGATCTCGCAGAATTCGCGATTACTATCTTTGCTAGCTCCTTCTATTGTTATCATATCTTCATTGAAATCTCTGTTCCTCGTTCTCAATGCCTCATAGTAGGTTTGTATAAAGGAATCATCAACGTTTGCTCGATCCATTGCTTGGATTAGTAAGTCTGTTTTTTCGATGACTTCGGACCATGTCCCGTCATCGAATTCGGTTTGCGTGAGGTTAGAGCCATACGCGAGCTTAATCATAGGGACGAGAGAGTCTGTGATCCACGTGGGTGTAATACCTGGAGTGCGAAGCCTGGGTAGAACCTGCGCGAGCTTGGGTGGAATCGAGTTCGTAGCGGAGGTCGCGTCTGAATGTGAGGGGACCGCGTGCTGGTACGGCTCGTAAGGCTCAGTTGCGGGCATTTCGTCCATGTTTATGATCTAAGAAACTGAAGATGAGGCTAGCTATCATGAAAGAATACGAGGCATTTTGAAGCACCTATGTATAAAGCGAATGGATTGCTCTTCTTCGAACCGATGGTAGCGCATGACTACGGCGTTTGCCCATAGGATCAGATCGTGCTTACCAGTAAATGGAAGATCGCGCAGTAACATCCCTGGATACTTTATCTGTAGCAATACCTTCTCAGTTGAGTTTCTACCTCAGTACGTCGCCGCGGCCTCGTCGCGTATTGCAAAACACTACCAAACGATTTCTGAGTTTTCAAGCAATCCTCCACACATGGATCTCTATCCGAAGATGGCCGCAAGATAAAATTCAGCTTCAATTATCAAACAATTCAAGAAGAGTCAAGTTAGCTGCGACGTTGAGTAGCAGAAGACTACGAGGGATGTACCCAGTAGTTTGGAACGACCAACAAGTGCCACGTGCACGGTGACAGTGGGCAGCTTCACGTCGACGTCATCATACCGAAACTACGACGCGCAACCAAGTGCGTGCCCAACAACATGTCGGAAATGGCCGGGAATACATGGCGCTTAGGGCGGGGTTGCGACAGATGTTACAACTGGCCTGTAGCCTCCGCTGACAGGATATGCTTCCCTGGTGCAAATCGTCGATATCCAGGCAAGCGCTGCTAGCAACCCAGCGGGTACCCAGTCGCATATCTCGAGCCCCGCGCATCACCCACGGAAAGCATATCGCAAGCATGTCGTCTGATACAAAACAGCAAAAGAATGTCAAATTCGGGCATCTGCCTCTTTCTACATCCGGGCCTCTAGAGACCAGTCTGTAAGAAGTGTCCCTGTACGAACTGCATGTGAGACATACACTGACTTCGCACACGCACCTTTAGGACTGTACGACGTGCACATTCGCTCGGACTACCAAACGACTAACGCGCCATTCAGGGCAATGCACTTCTCCGGACGCCGTACTTCAACAAGGGCTCAGCCTTCACCAAGGAAGAGCGCGACACATTCAAGCTCCATGGCCTCCTCCCCACCAACATCCAGACCCTCGACGAGCAGGTCAAACGCGCATACGCCCAGTACAACTCCCGACCGAGCGACCTTGCGAAGAACACCTTCATGACCAGCCTGAAGGAACAGAACGAGGTGCTATACTACAGGGTGCGCTACAGTTGACAGTGTTGGTCATGGCATGGCTGACGACTACGCAGCTTATCCTCGACCACCTCAAGGAAATGTTCTCTGTTATATACACCCCTACCGAAGGCGAGGCCATAGCCGACTACTCCAAAATCTTCCGACGGCCCGAAGGTTGCTTCCTAAACATCGACGATGCAGACCGCGTCGAGGACGACATGAAGCAGTGGGGGAATCCCGAGGATATCGATGTGATTGTCGTGAGCGACGGTCAACAGATTCTGGGAATTGGCGATCAAGGTGTAGGAGCTATCTTGATCAGCATCGCCAAGCTCGTTATCTACACGCTATGTGCTGGAATACATCCTTCGCGGACGCTGCCTGTAGTACTTGACTGCGGCACCGATGTCAGTATAGAGAGTCTGATAAAATGAGGCATGCTGATAAACGTAGAACAAAGATCTCCTCGACGACGAGCTATACCTTGGTATACGGAAAGAGCGAGTCTTTGGCGAGAAATACGATGACTTCGTCGACAAGTTTGTAAAGGCTGCAAGGAAGCATTACCCTAAAGCGTACATCCACTTCGAGGATTTTGGACTGAACAATGCACGAAGGATCCTAGATAAGTACACACCTGAGATCGCATGTTTCAACGACGATGTACAAGGGACCGGTTGCGTGACGCTCGCAGCGATCATGGCAGCTTTTAAAGTGAGCGGAACCAAATGGGAAGAAGCTCGCTTTGTCATGTTCGGCTCAGGATCAGCGGGTACGGGAATTGCAGATCAGATCCAAGATGCTATCGTCCAAAACACCGGAAAATCCAAAGAAGAAGCCGGGCGCCAAATCTGGTATCTTACTCCACAGCTCCAGTCAGCTAATTCACGCTAACTTCGATCAGGTGCGTCGATAAACCCGGTCTTCTCTTACAGGGTAAAAAGGACCAACTTACTCCAGCCCAGCTTCCGTTTGCGCGGGACGATAAGGAGTGGGAGGGCAAAGAGCACGGCGATCTGCTGTCCGTCATCAAGGAAGTAAAGCCGCACGTGCTCATTGGTACCTCGACCAAGCCTGGGTCCTTCTCAGAAGACGTCGTTCGAGAAATGGCAAAACATGTCGAACGCCCCGTCATCTTTCCACTCTCAAACCCAACCAAGCTCCACGAAGCCAAGCCGCAAGATCTGTATGACTGGACCGATGGCAAAGCGCTGGTTGCAACAGGTTCGCCATTCCCACCGGTTAAGCACAACGGCAAGGAGTACGATATCTGTGAGTCTGTGGATACTACCTTTGTGTTCATGTTACTGACGACTACAAGCTGAATGCAACAACTCGGTGACATTCCCCGGTATCGGCCTTGGCGCAGTTCTCTGTCGAGCCCGTCTTATGACTCCCGCTCTCCTCGTTGCAGCTGTTCAAGCCCTCGCTTCGGCAGCTCCTGTTCTCAACAACCGTGGAGCCGGCCTGCTTCCGGATGTGGAAGACGTTCGTGAGATCAGCATCCAAATAGCGAGGAACGTGATCAAGAAGGCTATAGAGGATGATCTAGCTCAAGAGAAGGACATTCCAAGTGACGATGCAGAGTTAGAGGAATGGATCAGAGAACAGATGTGGGAAGCAGAATACCGTCCGTTAGAGTTGGTGGAAGAGAGCAACGCAACTGCGCATGCAAGAGGAGAAGCAGGAACAGCGAGCGGACAGAGAGAGGCGAAGCACTGATGTATACAATCATGTTGCACATACATCTCTAACGTACACATCCACAATTACAACACCCCTCCTGACCTACCTTCTTCGCCTTCCTTTCATGCGACCATAACATCAAAACATGTGCTATACTTATTTGCACCACCAAAACTCCACACCCATATCATCATGTGCCGTCCCTTCTCCATGCATTCCGGCCTGCAAAGGACTGTTAGTGAAACGACGTTCT
>Ga0265797_10001486_pt1 | contig 41098 bp, 49 predicted proteins | sample P2T30metagenome_FD_192433 | JGI IMG/M metagenome (GOLD analysis project Ga0265797, IMG submission 192433) | Plant litter microbial communities from East Loma Ridge, Irvine, California - P2 T30 | ecosystem: Environmental > Terrestrial > Plant litter > Unclassified | place: USA: California...
CTCCTGCAAAGCGTGGACCTGACTTACAGAGATGAAATAATCCTCTCTCCCGCCCTTGCGATCCATATCATTCTGCGACGTGATCTGATACGCCTCATGCATGCGCTTGCGACTTCGGAGCCCATTCGGCGCAACTTCGTCGTCGCTGTCGCTGGGGGCTTCCGCAGGCTGGTCGTCCTCATCATCATCATCACTCCGATTCCGTCTTCGGCGGCTCCAATTGAGGCTCGAGAAGTCAGCGGGGTCAGACGATTGGACGCCAACGCCTTTGCGTGCATTACGTTGTGCATTGGCGTCAGGCGAGAAGATCTTGATCGTGTGGTCGATGCCGGAGACGGCCATTGTGGGTTCGTAGGGGTGGCCTTTTGATGGTTAGCTTCTGGTATGATAAAGTTTGAAGAAATTTTACCTTGAACAACATTGACGACCTCGCCATCGCCTTCCAGAATGTTGACGAGCTCAGCCGTCTTGCGGTCCCAGATGAAGACGTGGCCTGAGTCGCTTCCACTGACCACGTAGTCGTCCTGCAGGCCGAAGTAGTTGACGTCTTTGACTGTCTTGACGTTGCAGTGCCCAGTGTAGACGCGGGTATGCGGCGCGCATGGCACGTCGAGCTCGACCTTTTCTCGCTTGAATCTGCTGCGACCGAAGTCTGATCGCCACAGTACGCCGCCACTGACAGTGCGTCGTAGACCTTCGCCATCTGAGTCTTCGTCCGCGTCTGAGTCTTCTTCCTCCTCCTCGTCAGATGAGTCGACGTCGCCATCGCTCTCCTCATCTTCTTCTGAGTCCTCCTCTTCCTCATCGTCATCCTCCCAGCCGCCGTTGTCTTCGCTGTCAGCGCCCACGGCTGGTGTTGCCGATTTGCTGCTACTAGCACTTGTTTCGTCCACGCGCGAGCGATCACCTGCAGCCCAGGCTCCCCTAGCAAGCTCTGCTTCGACAACAGGGCCCTCGTCCTCCATTGGATCAATGTCTTCTTGCTGCTCCTTCAGCGCCTGCTCATCCGCCTTGACCTTCTTGTCCGCAATCCCACGACCACCAAAAGCACAGTCAACGGACCTAAAAGAAATGTCCTTGGACGCATTCCGAAGCACGCCTCTGCCAATTTGAAATGCCCACCGTCGCTTCGCAGCAGTTCGGTCCTGGACATCGGGCGGTAGGGACCTGCTGCCAGATGTGGAGACTACCGCTCCGGTCAAATCTGCAAAGGGCACCTTGACGGCTTGTGCGAAAGCGAGTACTGCGGCACTTTCGGAGCTGTATAGGACACGCGTGTCGTCCGACTCATACCTGGACACGTCGACATTGACGATAGGCTCCTCGCTCGCTAGGTCCAGGAGGTAAGGAATGATGATGTCGTCAACGGCGTCCATATCCGAGTCCTGCGGGCACGGACATCGGTCGCTGGGGCTACGACTAGAAAAGCCTTCAATGATCGCGCTGGGACCGCTGTCCAGCCATAACAGTATGGCCTTCAAGAAATCATACCCAAATTGCTCGTGCTGTGGCAGATCCCGCTCCCTTGGCGCATGTTGTATCGCGGCAAAGCGCAGGGCTATCAGAGCGTCCGAGTTGGAGCCAGTCAGGAGTTGTCCGCCCATGACTCGCGCCAGCGTTCCAGCAGCCTGGACGAAGCGACGGGCGACTGCTCGACCGTCACGCAGCTTGTTCTGGACTGCGACATCGACGGGGTCTGGATCCACGGGATAGCCCCATGTGCGAGCAATGTCGTCCATGTCTGGCAGTATCGAGTTGGCAAAGCCTAGAATCGACGTGAACGACAGCGTCAATCCCATCTCGCCATGCTCGCCGAGGTCGTACATGCGCTTCGCTATCGTCAAGGTAGTATTTGCAATGCGAAAGTGGTCGGTCGAGCGAAGGTCGTTCAGCTCTTGCTGTGACATGCGCGTCTCCGCAGGTGGTTCGATGCGGATGTCTTCGGACTGGCCGTTCTCGTACCGCACGCGCAAGGCAAGGTCTTTATCGGAACTCTCTGTGCGCTGCCTCGAGCCTGCCCTTTCGGCATCTTCCTGAGACGAGGGCCCCGCCTTGGGCCGCTTGCGCTTCTTGTTCTTGCCCTTTACACGATGGCTGGAATCACCGTTGAAGACCTTTGTCGTCCGGATCTCTTCGCTTGCATCGGGCGTGCGCAACATATCGAAGCTGTAGATGTGGTCTTGCGACCAGCTCACGATCAGTTCGTTGGGATGTGCGTCACTGATCTTGCATGCCGTGATGTGACCGCCATCGTTGCGCCGCATCCTCTTCTTGCCACTCGGCGCGAACCTCTTCACGCACTGAGTAGCTTTTCCAAGCAAGTCGTCGTCATGCTCGCTCCAATTGCCAGGTGTAGACAGTCGTGAACCCCTTTCCTCGTTCCTGTCCCTGCCCAGCATTCGTCGATCGTGGAGGAAGCAGTGCATGTGTGCGCCACCAAGTGCAATATAGTGCGGCTGTGACGGCGAGCACGAGACTGTGTTGAGATCCAGGCCGTACCGACTGTACGATATGAGCGGCGGCGGAGCGTTGTCTGAGCCATCCTCGTCCCTTGCCCAGGACGGCACAAGGCTATCTTTTGCCCGCGGATACGCTTTTGAAGGCTGCCGCACATCCCACTGTCTTACATCGCCGTCGTTTGAGCAGGTGAGGAAGTAGAAAGGCGTGTCCTCGGTCACGATGCGCTTCACAGTGTCAGTGTGGCTGCGGAACACCTTCGCATTTGTGTCTCCCTCTGTGAGCGTGACGCCATCCCTGGCTATTCCCACAGATCTCCTGCCGACACCTGATCTGCTTCCACTCCCAAGCGCCGAGTGCCCCGAGTGCTCTATGTCAAAAATCCGCACGTCGTCGGTCGCTGATACGATGGTGCGGTCGTTCGAGTAAGGCATGAACTTGACGGAGAAGATGTTGCTCCGGTGTCCCGTCATTATCGACGTCGTGAGGCTGAACTGGGACGTGGACGCTTCGGGGTGGTACGAGTGGATGTTGATGCGGTGGTCGTCTGAGCCAGAGGCCAGGAGGCGGCCAGATGTGGACCAGCTGCATATCGTTAGCTATCATAACCTCCAAGAAGCATTTTAGAAGTACCTCAAGGCGTTGACACAGCCATTGTGTCCCTCCAGCTCATTGATAATATCTAGATCGTTGACCCACTGCCTGTCGCCATAGATGCCGCGCACATTGGTGTATGTTCTGCGCTGATGGCCAACCTCGCGCTGGAACAGGCGATCGTAGAGTGTGCTCTTCATCTTGTGCGATTTGCCACAGATACTATGGGGTGGAGTTGTGCAACAGACGGCCAAAAAGTCGCGGCGAGGCGAACAAGGCAAGCTTCACCAGGGATAGCTTGTGAGAGGCAGAGGCTCAGTCAGGCGGTACTCTTCTATGAATATACGGGCTATGATTGACAAAACGGGCACGCATGTCGGCGCTCGTGCAGTAGTGGAAGCTTCAATTGTGCAGTTTCAGCGTTTGGTTTGTCTCGGAGTGGTGAGGTTGATGGTCAAATGACGAAGCGTGAGCCACTGCGCGGAGCTTCGACCTCTTCCCCGCCACACGTTTTGCTCAGCATTCATTCCCCAGAACTCGAACATCTTTTCTTTCACAGTAGGATTCGAATCAAAGGGAGCAATAAATGGCATCAGTGGAATTCTTGTATAACCAGTTTCCCGCGCCTATCGAATGCGGTCGTTTTCACATGCCTACCTTGAGACTGGATCATAAGGATTGCTTCATGGCATGGTATTGGTTACGGACAATCAAAACCATATATTTCCGGACCGATGCCTCCCTACTTATTTGTGTCCTGTAAGATCTCAAGATAGGTTCAACGTCGTGTCTTAAAGAAGTCGCCATGTCCTGTCAAGTTGGCTTCAGGGGCATGATCAAAAGTCGAGACCGTCAGTATGAGATATGTTACCTATGCCATGCGATGCGTCGTCCCGTAGACACGGTGTTCTCTGTCTGCCGCTCAAAGAGAATCAGCGAGGCATCAGCTGACTACATGCAGACAACGCCTTTCCATGCGCGGCATTCGAGCTCGACCGCATGGAAAGTGCCTGCTGGCAGGACTACACGCGTGACTTGTACGGCGTAATATCTCTCGGTATCCCAATGGACGCGAGTATATGGTCAAGCAACTCAGGTCGTTTGCGCAACGTGTCCCACTCTTCGCGGTGCTTAACCATCATTGTACCACCAAGAGTCGTGCCATTGAGCGCAACAAGCCCAATGTCGCTGCCATCGTCGCGTCGCAGCATGGCGCCCTCAGCGCGCCGTGGAAGGATCGCCATACCTTTAGTGGACATGGCTAGGTTGTAGCTGAAGGGCGAGTCATCGTCATCCTCGGGATGCAACGAAAAACTTCCGGCGTTTGTAGCAATGAAGTCACTGACAGCATCGTTTGCGGCGCTATACAGCTGGTTGTACACCTCGAGCAGGTCAGGGCCGGATGGAACAGAGGTGAAAGACCTGGCAAAGTGCGTGAAGGGCAGTTTGGCGTTCTGCAGCAACATCTCTGGCGTGCCTATGGCTCTAGTCAGCGCTTACCTTTGTCCTACGGGTCTTCATTGCCCACAATTTGCGAGGTTGTTGGTCTCCGAGCTGGCGAGAATGAGATCTAACAGCAATTCCCAGCTGCTCGTAGCTTCCCCATCGTGCATCTTTTCTACTGGTAAAAACTGCAGATGCCGGTGGGGCTGGCTGGCGCCGCTATGTGCTCCAGAATTGAAGAAAGCAAACAGCTTGCTCTCAGTTCCGTCCCGCCATGCCTTTAAGCAAGCGTACGTCGCCTCTAGATCGTCTTGCTCCAGCAAATGTGTTTGTTTCTTGTTCGCCTTGGTAGCGAGGATGAAGTGTTCAGCGATGATGGGAAACTTGTTAAGAACTAGGAGGTGGCTTGGGTTACTCGTAGGTATGTCCGCGACGTGGAGTGCTGGCGGTGGGTTCTCGAAAGGGTCTATTTTCTTCTTTGGCGTTGCATCATCTTCCTTAGGCGTGGGCTTCTTCGCGAGCGTTGGACAGTATCGCAATTGGAACTGTGACTTTGGTTAGCATTACCGCACGCGCATGCGCATGGTCGGAGCGCGTACCGGAACGCCTGTCGATGTGCTGATGGTCGTGACTTCAGTGGGCGAGAAGAGCAGGCTTTTACTCGCTTTAGCAGCCCCGAACCTGGTTTCCACCAGGCTTGGGAGTGCTTCATACAGGCCGAGAAGCATTCTCGTGGACGTGGGAGGTGGAAAGGGCATGGTGGGAAGGTGGGAAAGTGCCCCTGCTTCGGTAAGATAGCGTGCACAGACGAAGAAACCCTGAATCGACATCTCACTTCAAACCTCACGATTCATCAGCAACTCTCATGGCCACCTTGTGTACCCAACAATATATTAGGCTATTCAAATCGGTAAAACAATTATACCCGATGGATGACAACAGCATCATCCTGCTTTGCAGCAATGCCTGTCTAAAATGACTTGCTCCCGTGCAAGAGAAATGGCAGGTAGAAATCCGCACAGCTATGGCGCTGGCACAGATAATAGTACAGAGATGAACAAGTTGAAAGGAAGAACGCAAGAGAACGAATAATGGGACAAGATTACGACCCAGTCGTGGAACAATCGGACATCCAGATTCAACAACCGCCTGATGCTGCCTCAATATCAGATCCAGGCAGAGCCAAGCAGCAGTCGGTCGTCCTGCCAGCTTCCAACAGCATCAGCGCCACTCCGATGACGCCGAATAAAATGCGTAAAGTTTAACAATGGCAAACCATCCAGGAAACATACGAACAGTCGGACCTTCAGCGACCGCGGCTGATCTCGACCCACTTCCTCTTGCAGGTGGCGTTGCCGAAGTGGTAGGATCCGCCATGGTTCCTGATGTTGTCGGCGATCTTCTTCCACTGGACCTTCGCCAGCCGCTGTTCGTATCCAAGGGATGGTTGGGTATGGTCAATGACAGCGAGACTATCCCGAACGTACTTCTTCAACAGTCCGATCTTCTCACAATTAGTGTCCGCGTCTCCAAACTCGATTGTCAGCCTTCACAACTTACATCCTTCTCGGTCCAGACTGGCTTGCGCACACGTTCCTGCCTGGGCTTCATCAAGGAACGGAAGCGACCTCGCAGGGTGGACTCTGCGCACTTCACGTGCAACTTCTCCCGGATCTCCTTGTAGGTGAGATTAGCTCGCTTGCCGTCCAAGAGAGTCTCATCGTCTTCCTTGCGCTGGACCGCCGCGTCCATGACCTGGCCCTGGAAATGACCATGATACTGAGGAGCCGCTACCATCTGCGTTGGGATTGAAACTTGGGTGCCGTTGTGCAACGTCAGCGCGCGAGACTGGCCCGTGAGGCTGTAGTCCTGGTACTGGTACTGCGACAGGCTAGCGTTGTAAGTCGGGCGGTTCGTCTGAGGAATGGGAAAGTTGCGAGGCCTATGAACGACGACCTGGTGGTGAGCAGAACCATGATTGCCCCAAGAATTTGCGTCGCCAGTACTGCGCTCCTGGTGCTGCTCGCCATCTTCGCTGGAGTCCTCCGGAGTGCGCATTTCATGGACCACAAGGCTGTTCTCTACTGGCGTATGCGGCTCACTCGCAAAGCTCACAGATTGCGGCTGCTGCTCAGGCCAAGACTCGTTAGAGAGCTCGCTGAAGGTATCCGGGCCTAGCACCGGCGACGTAGAGACCTTGAACGTCGGTTGGGACGAGAGGTTGCGGCGCCACTGAGCTTGTTGGCTTGCTGGGCTATCGGACGCCGGAGTGAAAGCTATATCTCCCGGGGCGCTAAAGTCACTCTTGCAGCTCCTAGGCGACATCGACGAGTTCGACTCCATGTCCTGTCCGTTGACGTTTCGGAGGCGCAGTCCGTACGATTCCATGCCGTACTGTACCATGCTCTTGTTGTAGAAGTGCTGCATCGGAGCTCCAAGGAACGGCGACCCAAGAGTCGAAGAGAGGTCTGCCTCCATACCGGAGCCGTTATAGGCCGGCATGTGGGCAGCTTCGTTCGACGCATAAGACCGACGCGCTGCTCCCCAGATGGTGTTTGGGACCGTTGAGCCGCCCGTCGCGTGTTCGAGAGGTGCACTCATGGTCGGTGTCGGGGCGAAGTTCTGCGGGAAGTTCGATTGCGACCATTGGTGGCTTGCGACATCGTTCTCGGGCTGGTACTGCTGGTACTGCGGCTGCTCTTGTGTTAGTTACTGATATCAGTCTAGTCCATACGCTACTCACGGTCATCATGTGCGCCATTGAGTGGTCTTGTTGGTGACTGCGGACAGGGTATGTTGTGTGGGCGGCCGATTGCAGGTCCTCAGGTTCGTACTGCGGCTGTTGGGTGAATCGAGCTTGTTGATTGCGGTCGATGAGGTGCTGCTGAGTGTGAAGTTGCATGGTGCTGCGCGCGGTACTCGCACCTTATACAAGTGTGGAGGTGACGTCGGGCCGCTAATCTTACAACAATACCTCGAAACAAGTCTATGTGAATAACGGACTAGCACCAATTCAAGAGCGAGCGCGCGTGAATGGGGACTGCGGGCGGTCGGCGCAAGGTACGTAGACCGCTCAAGGTGGGCCTCGCTATCACTCGTCGAGGGTAATTGACCGCCTTCACAGAACAGCGGTAGAGATGCGGGCGCGTAGCCAGTAGCAGTAAAGGTGCTCACAATGCCTGCAAAGTGAGATTGCTCAAACTGCTGAGTGGTCACGTAAATGCGGAGATGGTGAGGTCAGGGCTGCTATCTATATGCTGCGACACTGAGTCCACGCGAGAGACCTAACCGATGTAGTCGTCAGCGCGCTAATTTGGTAACAGTACGTAAAGGTGCCTTACAGTATGCCACGAAAGCGCGGAAGAATTAGGGAGCGCCCAAGGTAGCGGGCAGTGATCGCTTGAACACGCACAAACACACTAACGAGATATCAGCGTCGTGACTCGTGGAACGAGTCCTTTGGCCATATTGGAGGAAAACGCACAAGTCGATTGACGGAAAGGTAAGGACAAGGCGCAGTGCAAGAGGGTAGCCGAAGCCAGATTACAAGATCAATTACAGATGGTGACTTGAGAGGACGTCCATGGCTTAAATCTAAGACACTCCCAGCGGGCTTCTCTCAGAGCAGCGACGTGCGTTTGAGCGCCCCATGTCTACAGTTCTACGGTACCGGCGGACTAGGGCTGGGCTCACGGATAGTCCCACTTCTCTCACATCCCCAAATGACAGCAACACCGGTGCCGACACGGAAGGCAGTCGGGCTCTGAGCCTAAGCCGCCCCTACCAGCTGCGCAATCCTACCTAGTATCATGAGCCCGCAAAGCAAGCATGGACATGCTGAGGACAGCGCTGCAGAACTGGAGGTACTGGACTGATCAACGTGGCTAGCATCCCAATTGCTCAGCCTTGCCGGTAGTGACAAGCCATCCGTTTCGGCTGGCGTCCTACCAGATCTCGCAATGTCGATGTGCTTGCTCTTCGGGACTAGCTGAGCTGGCCACGATGCGCTCTGTCGTCTTGTTTGGCTGACGTGCACGCGAACGGGAGCGTGCATGACAGCCCTTGGCAGCAGGCCTCTGCTTCATCGAGCCACTAGGAGAATTTGGAAGACTGCCCTGGCGTCCGGACGGTGCAGGAACTTGTCTGCAGCGATTTTCGCTGGGATCTGAGAGCCTCATAGTTACGCTGGGCTTGGTTGTAGTCAGTCGCCGCCAAGCTCGCCACGAGCAAGCAACTATACTAGTCACTTCCAAACCACACAACGTTGGAGCATGCAAAACATTCCACCGATATGGTCGACAGCTCGACAGTACGATTATGGCGGGGAAGCCTGTACATGGTTCAGCCAATATCGCGTCCCGCGGCTGCTAGTTGCTCCACACTTTCTTCGCATGGCGACAGCAGTGCATCGATACGTCTCCTATCCTCCAACCACCAATCTTGCGATCCCATTCTTCCACGCTTCCGGACCGGTCCCGCACCAACAGCAGTATGCGACCAGCGAGGCCGCAGAATCGCGCAATGCGCGAGACATGGACATGACGTGCCCGGACTATCCCCGGATCCTACACGGGTGGCTGACGCTGCCGACATGACAGGTCGCTAGAGGCGGAGATTTCTTTCTCGCATCTTTGGGGAAGCTAGTAGCCGTGCCGGTGGCGACACAAGCCAGCTTTCGTCTATGGTCGTACAAAACGGCTACAGTGCATCATGCAGGCTCCGTGCGAGTACGGCGGCTGGTCCGGGCGTGTGAGGAGCATGGTAGGAACGAGACAATCATGGACCGCGAGTGAGGTCGAGAGATGCGAGACATTGTCATTGACCTGAAGATAGCAGAGACTGAGCAACGACGAAGTCTACAACGACGATCAGAAAGAGCAGCCCCACAATCCCCTCACATCGCCTCTCCTCCTTATCGCAATACGGCCCTTGCCGTCCGAATTATCGCCTCCATCTGCCCCACCGCCGAAGATCCGTACCACAGAAGGTCCACATCTTTCTGCATGGTCGGCACGGTCCTCGCACCCAGCGTTGCTCGTTCGTCCGCCATGTTTCAGTAGTTCGCATGTCTCCTCAAACGCCTTCCCCGTCCGCGGCGGGCGCTACACCAAGGCGGTGCCGCTAAAAGAAAGATGGCGTGGGAAGCGCATCTAGTACGTATCTATTAGTATCAAAGGGGCATCCCGCGATCCGAGACGTGGGCGGAGGCTTGAGGCGGCCAAACGCGCTTCGGCCGCTGGGTAGGTTCGAAATTCGATAAGCGTGTTCAGGTCTATGGTGTATGTCATGCTACATTCAGCACGGGCTGTTGCCAATGCGCGCGAGTCAACCTTTTCGCAGTTTTGATAGATGCAGTGCCGTGCATGTGGCGTTATTCGTTACTGTCTTTGCTCTGACACGGTTCGCAAATCTCTTCTGACGTCAAATTAAGCTCAACAGTCATTTCGTGTTATCCTGTTTTCCTTTGGATGTAATGTGTATCTGGCAAGCACGCGAAGATGCCCTCACAGAGCGCGATGTCCCATGCCCAGCACCAGTATCCTCCAGACTTCACTGGAGCAGAACAGTACAACCACCCAGATCCAGATTATGTCCCAGACCTCACTGGAGCAGACCAGTACCAGTAACCAGACCCGCGATAAATGGAACTTCGGCTGCGCTCATACCGCGCCGAAATCTTACTCAATCCTCCTCTTCGGGTTCATTGTTCGTTCTCTGCGTTACTTTACAGCCTCCACGCTAGTCTAGACTCTCTAGGCCTGCAGTAGATTGTCTTACTTTTGATAGCAGTCACATGCCTGCCTTCACCCTCGTCACAATCTTCATGCCGGTCTAGGCTCTCTAGACATGCAGCAGGTTGTTTTACTTCTGAGAGCAGTCACATGCCTGCCCTCACCCTCGTGACAATCTTCACGCCGGTATGGGCTCTTCAGGCCTGCAGCAGATTGTCTTACTTTTGAGGGCAGTCGCATGCCTGCCCTCCCCCTCGTTTCATTCACGCCGGTCTGGGCTTCTCCCAGCCGAACGTCTCACGCAGTAGGGTCCGCGATCGGAGCCGCCTTACCAAATCGTCGATTTTTCAGTCGTTAGCATGGGGTAGACAATGAATACAAGAGTTCGTCGTTTCCCAAAAACACTTCAACGTTTGAAACGAGTGTGTGATGACTATCATTTGACTAACATCAAGACTACGTAAGAAAGCACGGGATCAACGATGGGGCCTCCGTATATCCAGTCCCGCAAGGCATATGTCGTGCGCTCACTTCTTTGCTTTCTGTCATCAGCGGTTGCGGCGAAGCTGAACGCTAGGTCAATTACCGTAACCCTCATGCACTTGACCCCTAGGTAAGTTATCCTATCTTTCGAACAGTATGCTTCACGCCCGCTGTCGTCATTTCACTGTATCCTATTTACAGACAGCTTCCGCTCTCGTCGGCTGTCCCACGTCATCGATCTCACTTCGTGGGGAACGGTCAAAGTTCTGGCTGTGGTTTGGTAGCATTAGATGATCATGAACTCTATCTATGCTCTACCACTCGAGAGAGTTGTGCAGGACTCATCGTGGAATGTGACAGACGTCGCGACATCGAGCAAAACCCTCGGACATACCTATCGACCCAGTCCGAGTATTGTAAGAGTGACATGTACCTTCTTCAACGACGAGACTGGTTCAATGACATCTTAGTGTTCCCTCACAACAGCATCCTTCGTTCATCTCGTCAAGCCAAAATCCTGGTAACAGACTTGTCACCCGTGAAAGGTATTTGTTGGCGACTAGTCTCGTAGAGGGGTAGTGGCATCAAAAGCCCCGAAGATTCCATTCCAGGTTCCCTCATGGAAGCCGAGGGCATCGCGACGGCTAGTCTCGTAGATACGCAATGACAGATGAAGATTAGGCTTATCCGCTTGATCTGCACCGTACCATGTTGAGTCAGGATTCGAAAGTCTAGTATTAAGGTCAGTATGTTTCGGACACCGTTGCTCACGATGTTCTCATTACTTACAGGCCGTGTGTCTTAGGCATATGTGCCAAAGCCCGTCCCCACCAATATGGATGTTTCTCATTCGCTGTACCATCTGCTTCCAAACGATCGCCAACATTTGGTGCCCAGCTTGGCATTTCGAAGCTGAAATAGACAGCTCTATAGAACGTTTCGCACCGAATGTCGTCAAGATCTTTGAGGGCCTCCGTGCGGCCCATCCTTTTGCCCTCGCTCAGGGCCGCTGTGCTAGCAGAGGCGCATTTCTCTCTGACCCTCAGCTCGTTGGCTTTTGTCGCTTCCTCATATCCCTCGGCTCTCGCCTGATCTAGGTTTGCCTTGAACTCAGTCAAGGCATCTCTGCGACCTTGGACACATCCTGCAGGATGTCCATCCTTGAAACCCTCCTTGGAGCCCTCATGCATGGCCTGAGCGCATCGTTTGTCAAGCTCTTCTCTCAGACGCTTCTCTGCTGCGCGATCGCTCTCTGCTGTGATATCGCGCTGGATGCGTGCCACTACCTCCGCCTCTCTCTGACCTTGCCACAATTTTTGGACAGCTGCTAGTTCTTCACCGTTGAGCTCCTGTACGCGCTGAGTCCGCCACTCGGATTTATCCTTATCTAATGCTTGACGGGATTCTTTGAGCTCGTTGTCGCGCTTTTCCCTGGTAGCATTTGAGAGCTCTTCGAACAGCTTCGTCTTTTCCTCTCGGTAGACGAGCATGCTGAGCTGCTTGGTGTACTCTTGATCATGCTTATCGCGATCGTCTCTGACTTGCTTGGATATATGAACGACCTCGAGGGCTGGCTTGCAGTAAGTGTTCTCCCACTTGGTGAAAGCCTGCTCCGGCCTCTTCTTGCCTACCTCGAGGTTGCTCATCTCACCCTGGCTTTCTCTGTCGCCTTACTCAGAGTGTCGATAGCATCGAAGATTTTCTGATCGGTATTCGTTGCCGTCTTGGGCCGTTCGGACTTTTTTTCGATTGCTTGGAGTTGTTGCTCGCGCTTGGCATTGGCAACCAGTTGCTCGTCTAACCACTTCTCCTTCTCTTTTGTGGCGTCCTGAACGCTCTGGTGTTGATAGGCTAGTTCGTTGCGCAGACTCTTGACCTCTTCACTCTTCTTCTCCAGATCGACAGACGTGTCTGCAGCCTTTTTTTGTGACAGTGCTTGTATCACTTCTGCCTTGCTTTTCGCCTCGATCAACTGCTCAATGCGCTTCTCGGTCCACTCCATATACGCCACATACTTCTGAAGCGCAGGAAAGAAGCCCAGGAGACCTTGGCTTGGTTGTGGGCGGTACGGCTTTTCTTCTGCTGATTCGTGGGCGCAGCTCGGGCCAGCGTCAGCGGTCATAGCCAGCTGTAGGTCGTCTAGAGGCATTAGCGCGACAACGTTCGCGAGAAAGCGGTTTGGCTCACCTTACGCCATTGTGGTGTACTGTATTGGCGCTAGAGAGAGCAGCAGCGTTGCTGAACGCGTACTGGGGAAGCAGATGTGCGTCAAAGGTAGTGAACGAATTGCGAAGGGAGAGGAGAATTCACATGGCAGATCACGAGCCGGTGAAGGTGAGCGTGAAAAGGCGCGAGTCTTGGCACACGTGATGAGCGCGTGGCCAACACGTCGGAAGAGCTAGAGCTATGACATACTCTTTTCCTCACGTGAACCAAATTCGGCTGCTGTGAAAATAGCATCGGTATCAATTTGTCTCTCCTTCGCCTGTCCTTCCCGTAAACTCCCCATTCCCTCCATAGCCGCTTCATCAACTCCTTCTCATCGCGTTCCAAGCCTAGTGCGATGCCTTGCAACCCTCTGAAGGACCAAAATTTGGAGGTATGTCTTTCGGAACCTCGACAATTGCCCAGTTCTCGAATTGAGTCACTGCCCGCTCAGTCATGAAGCCTATGAAGTAGTGGTGGCTCTCCTCGCTCTCGGGACCGTCTCACATCGCATGATGCATTTCCAGACCGCGACACAGGTATAGGGGATGATTCGGATCGTCAGAGGCCCCATACCATGCTGAGCTCTCGTCACATTCCCTGAGCACCACTTAGTGAATTCTCACGTTGCGAAAGATGAGCGTCCTCTTACTGGTGTGTGTGGCCCGGAGGAATTTGTCTAGCTGTCGGCCCATCTAGTACGGGTGATCGTAGTTGTGATGTCCGCACGGTAGAGTGAACGGTGTCGCGTAGGTCGGTCTTCCCTTCGGAACGCCGATGGCAAGCATCGCTTTGTGGTAGCCCATGAACATCCTGTTGGTCATCGCCAGCATGAGCTCCTTCACCTGATTCATCGCTTGTTGTGCCTTTGTTCCGTTAGATCCCTCGCTGGAGTCCCCGGCGTGGTTGTGTCCATGACCATGACCATGCCCATGACCATGACCGTTGCCGGCACTGCCTTGTGTTCTCGCTCCTTCACGATCTCTGGTGCTGTGAGGTCTGGACTCCCCGTGGCCCTCCTGATTGCTTGTCTCCTGCTCCTGGCGGAACCCATGTACAAAACCCATATCGTAGCCCTTCCGACGTCCTTCATCGCGAGCCTTCTCCAGCACCTTCTCTTGCACGTCCTTCTTGGCCAGCGCATGTGCAGCATCGTACACTTGCTTGAACATCGCAGGCTTGGCTCGCTCCAACTCGTGACGCACTCGAGCTTCCACAATATTCTCGGCCTCTGATCCCGCAAAACCACGAGCTTGGTCTTCGCGCCAGTCATGTTGTGTTCTCTCCAGAGCTTCACGCTCCTCTATGAGTCTCCTTTGTTCTGCTGCAAGCTCCTTCTTCGTTGCCGCCAACATCTCTTCCTGCTCGTGTATGCACTTCATATGCTCGCTGTGCTCGTTCTTATAACCTGACTGCACTTTGTCGAGGCGTTGTTGATGATCGACAAGCCGCATGTCGAAATGACAGTGCGTCTCCTCCCACTTCTCGAACGCTTGATTAGGACGCGTCTTACCTGCAACCAACACCTTCATGTCGTCAACGGCCGCTGTAGTTCTCCTGCCCATCTCTTGAATAGCTTCGCAATAGTCTCGATAGGTCTTCGATTCGACTTGCAACTGTCGTGCCTTGGCTTCCGAGACTCCAAGCTGCTCTTCTTGCACAGAGAGAGCGGTCATCTTCTCGTGCAGCTCCTCCACTTTCGTCTCGCTCAAGCTCTTGGCAGCTCGGATGTGATCGGTGTGTTGATCGCGCAGATCTCGCAGCTGCTGACACTCGTTTTGCAGTTGACGGATCTCATCTTAAACCATGTTATGGTTGACGAAGCGTTGAGTCTCTGCAACCCACTTTGACAGCCATAGCTCATGCATGTGCTTCTCAGCCCAATCCATCCACTTGTCTGGTTGCGAGTCACGCGGCGGCTGGCCGGGCCGAGGATCCACTGGCTGTAGAGATTCCCATTTGGCACGTAGATCTAAGGCTTGTGAGCAGGTAGAACGGACTTCTTTGGAGGCACTCACCGTCCTCGTCAAACATGCCATCCGGCCACTGTTGAGGAGTGACCTCCTCGCTCTTGGTCCCACGGGATTGAGCCATGTCGGGCGACGTGTGGAAGTGTTCTGTGATCAAGCTCAACGATAGTTTGAGAAGTGGTGAAGATGAGGTAGAAACTGGGAGCGTTTATCGCAAAAGACGGTACCCACAGCTGGGTCTTGGCGCACGTGGAGACATGTTTGACACGATCTAGAGTCCACCTAACAACATCCTGCATGCGCCAGCGATCAATCTGCCTTCTCCAAACCCAAGTCCCAGATATATTGACGCAGGTGGAATGCCTGTTCACCGCTTCACGTCTGGACGCCGCTAAGCCATTGAGGGTTTCCTGGACAAGCCCAAGACTTACAGTACCAACGTCGACTAGGAGCCAAACAATGTGCACGATCTTTCGCAGTCTTTTCCAATAATATCTTTCATCCAAGTCGTTTGTCCTGGAACTCACCTGAAATATCTCAGCAATGACCTACGGGTCATATAAAGACGATGCTTCCTGCTGGAAGTCTGTGGTATCCATCACCCCATCAACCATCTTCCCTTCCAACGAGGACCTCAAATCTTCACTCAGCACATCCGCCCCTGCCTTCAAAACTGACCAAAAGCTCAACTTCCTCGCTCAAACCCCAAACTCTTCCCAACAGCCCAAACGCCAACAATGTCCCTCGTCAAATGCCCAACAGGACGCTGCAAGATCAGGAGCATAACCAGTGAGCACGACGAGTCAGTAGAAAAGAAACCTGTAGCCGACTGCGGAAATTACGGAGACGAGTTCTGTCCCATGTCGCGTTTTCCTTGGTCTGACAAAGCCGGCAAGTTCTACAAGTATCCAAGCCAATGGGAACACCGTCAGTGGTGTGTTAACGTCTGATTTAACAATGCGGCTAAGTACGGCTACGATAGTGTGCCAACTAGCGACGAGGAGAATAAATCGGAGAAATAGGAACTAGGTTGGGTGGGGTTGGGTGGGGTTGAGGTGCGGTCGATGTCGATATAGAGTTAGGAGGACGGTAGAAGCTTAGATTGACTTGTGAAAGAAGCGTGGAAGTTTTAGTGCGTAAAGAATGTAGGTACGTTAGAATGAAAGAAAATGTTGCTCAAGGCCCATGCTTCGCTGATGAAGGCTCTTCCACGGTGACCGTGATGCAGATGCAGATTGGTGTGCTTGCTTGGGACAAAAAGACATCCTTCATGTCTGAGCCTGTTAATTGAGATGCACTTCTAACCAGCTCTTCCATTTCATCTTCGTCGTCCAAACCCATCGCGTCGGTCGTGTAGGAAGCCTGACGTCCAAGCCATCTCCACTTTTCAGCCCTGACTCGCCAAAGCCCGGGACACTAGCGTTATCCCCGAACCGAGGCAGAGCTACGGCACAGGCGCGTCTTTGCGGGGGCTCACTATTCATTTCAACGACAAGACGGCTGTATACATATGTAGCTCACTTTATCTACCGTTCACATATCCAATTATTGCATCCTGAACACATACAGCTGTCATTATATACCAGACCATACCGTCCCATTCCATAGCAATCACCCAACCTCCCAACGCGCCCTAAACATACACACAACCACCACAATGGCCGACGAACAATACCCCGACATCACCTTCACAATCAAAGGTCAAATCGGCATCATAAAAGTACTCTCTACCTTCTTCCTCCCCATCCCTTCCACTCCATCTAACCCCCCACAGTTCAACCGCCCCAAATCCCTAAACTCCTTCGGCGGCTCCCTTATCAACTCCACCATCGCCGCACTCCGCGCCCTAAACGACCACCCAAACACAGTCTTCACAGTCCTCACAGGCGAGGGGCGCTTCTTCTCCGCAGGCGCAGACGTCAAGGGTATCGCAGACCAAGTACGTCCCCTCTCCAGCACCACTAACTACCCATCCACTAACAACACCACCCAGCCCCAATCCTTCCCCAACGCCGCCGCCAAAAAACTAAACTTCGTAACCCGCTTCAGCTACGCCCAAGAACTCCTCCGCTCAATGATTGACCACAAAAAAGTCCTCATTCTCGCGCTCAACGGCCCCGCCGTCGGCGGCGGCGCAGCATGGTTCCCCGGCATCGCAGACATCGTACTAGCCAGCAGCTCCGCATGGCTCCAATGCCCCTTCTCCGCTCTAGGCCTCGTGCCCGAAAACGGCTCGGCTCTGTCCTTTGCGCAGAGCATGGGCATTCACCGCGCAAATGACTTCCTCATGTTTGGGCGCAAGTTGACGGCGCAGGAACTGCTCGAGTGTGGCATGTATAATTACGTGTGGGACGCGACGGGCGAGGAGTTTCAGCGGAAGGTGGTGGCGTTTTTGGAGGGGCAGTTGGAGGGGAATGATGGCAAGAGCATGATGGAGATGAAGAGGTTGCAGAATGCGCCCATACGGGATGCGCGCATGATTGCGGTGGTGAATGCGGTTGATGCGTTGGCTGAGCGCTTCGTCGAGGATGCGCCCAAGAAGCGGTTTGAGGAGAAGGTCAAGGAGCTGGCGGCGAAGAAGAAGGGGAGGTCGAATCTGTAGATATTCAGGAGCAAGCGTTGGAAAAGTATGTAAGATTTATATTTGGGATGTATTTCTCTCTTCGCCAACCATATTCCGCTACAGAGTACGCTCAGCGCATTATTTTTGAACGCTGACAATCGAGTCGGAAAGGGCCGTGATCTACCAAACACTAAACAATAAGAGATGGGGGGTATGCGCGTCCTTAACATGCAATGCAGATATCGAACTTGAAACAAATAACACAGATGCCAGCAGTTCATCGTCAAAGGAAGGTGGTCTGGCCGTAATGTATGTCCAGATAGGTAGTTTGTAAGCTGAAGCGGCCGCGGTGGTAGACAACAGATGTCTTGGTTGAAGTGGCTTCAGTGGTGGTCCGTCTTCGATCCTCAAATCATCCCAGCGTGTTGTGGGCGATAGTCTCGGCCACCAGCGCTCATTGCACGCCCATTGACCGATGGAGCAGAAAGTCCTCTTGATGCTGGTCCGTCCGAGGTCGCCACTTGTCGCCTGCTGTTTCCTTTTTGCAAACGATTCGTTCTCCAGCCTTCGTACCACTGCTCGCGTGACGCCTCGCGCAGCTCTGAGCGCCACTCGCTGAAGACGCTTTCCCGTAGCCGTACAAAGTCGCAGTGTTCCGGATTGTAGGGATCGGCAAACCCCCACGGGAACTTGCGCCCGATGACGTCCGGCTCGTACGGGTCAGGCGAGATGATGCTCAGAGGCAGGAATGGCGTTTCAGCGTCTTCGCTCTTGATGGAGGCGGAGATGGCTGATACCTTGCGGGTGTGATTCTTCCTAGCGCTTGGCGGCGACGTTGGGGGCGAGCGCGACGCGGAAGAGCTAGAGGAGGCAATGGAGCGAGCAGCCTCGGACGACGAACGCTCCAGAATCTTATTCAGAATGTCCGGCTTGGCTTCATTCTCGGACGAGTCATTGTACTCGTCTTCGTCGCGCTCATCTAGTCGATCAACATCCTCCTCTTCGTCCAGGTCCAGGTTGAGAGCCTCGAGCGGATCCAGCTTGGAGCGCTTGATGGTGTCCCAGACCATCTTCTTCAGGTGGCGCATGTGCGCTCCGGTGATGGTGTCTGCCTTGCTGATGACGGGGATGACGGTGGTCTTGCCCTGCAGCTCGCGGAGCACGTTGAGGTCCAGGTTCTCGTCCAGACCGCCAAAGATGGCACTGCCGACCTTGAGGACATTCGACCGCTTGCGCGCCTCTGCGATGTTCGAGTCCAGGCGCGAAGGGTCGAGTACGAGGAAGACGCAGTGGATGTGGGTGTCTTTGACGCCCGGTGCGCGCACGACCTTCTGCTCCTCGCCGAACGTGTCTTCGAACTTGGACTCGAGGAAGGACGTGATGATGGGCAGCTGGAAGTCGACAATGTTCTTCTCCAGGCCCTCAGAGTCCCACAAGGTCACGCCCACGCGCTCGCCGTCCACCTCTGTCTCGAGGTATTCCGAGGTAAAGGTGGACTCCTCGACGACTGCGGTGGCCGGGGGAGAGGGCGTGTTCGAGCGCTTCTTCTTAGGGAGGGCAAGTGCCGTGCGCAGGAACTCGATGAAGGACGACTTGCCGCAGTTCTTGGTGCCAATGACGAGGATGCTGGAGACTGTTAGTTGAGAGACGAGGGGACTTGGATGTGACGTACTTGAAAGGCGTGGGGTCCTTCCTCCGCCTCACGCGGCGCGGGCTGTTGACGGTGCTGATCTGGCTGCTGGCGTAGCTGTAGCGCCCGCGGTGGGTCATGCTCTCGCTCCTCGGGTACGGGTCGAAGTCCATGTAGGTCGAGGGTGAGCTGCCGGGCATGGGCGGTGCAACGGCGAGGTTCGACTGCGACTGCGCCTGCGGCTGAGGGGCCATCCTGTGCTGGTCGACCGAGGGGCGGCTGAAGTTGTGGCTGTAGTTGCCGGCCTTGTTGGAGATGATGGCGACAGAGTCCGGGCGGTAGGCGTCTCCGCCAAAGGAGTCGATCTGGGGCAGGGCCGAGTGCGAGGGCAGGCGCGGTGGCTGCTTGGGAAGCATGGCGGCTTCCCGCTGCTGGCGCAGGGCCTCCTCCTGGGCGAGGGCCTTTTGCTTCTTGCTCATCTTGCCTCCGGAGACGCTGCGGCTGGTGCTGCGGGCTTCGGCGCTGCTCTTCCTGGGGCGGTGTTAGTCGTGGTGGTGCGCGAGAGGGTGAGTGTGTGACTTGGTGTACCTTCGCAGGAATCCAAACGAGGTCCGGCGCTGCTGCTCGCTGTTTGCTTGCGCTACGCTGGGATTGGCCGACGAGCTGGGCGAGGCGTCTCTCTGCGAGGGATTAGAGGGATTAGAGGGAGGGGGAGGCTTCGACGGTGTTGTGCCGCTCATGGTGGGCGCTTCGGGGGCTCAAGTATGTCTGGCGCGTGTAATCTTAGCAGATGAGGCCGGGAGCGCGGTGTTGGACGCGGTCTTGCTGGCCTGATCCCTTCTGTTGGCGGCGCAATGCTGCGTGTGGGCTACGCAAGAGAGAAGGAGGTGAAATTGGAGGGAGTAACTGTTTGGGCGCTGGCCGGGTCAGCCGTGGTCGTTGGCGCATCCGAGTGGAGTGAATGGTCAGGGTCTAAATTAGCCCCGATCTTTACATACCTCTACTGCAGGTACCGCCGCGTGCATATGACAGTATGGCACCCCGAATTTCGTAGAGCAGTTTATTTCAATGACGCTGCGAGAGAAAAGGGATAGTCCAGCGACTCGACAGAGAAGCGTGACGCGTCGAAGCAGAGACAAGACACAGCATGCATGCGGGCTTCGATTGGCTGCACCCCGAGCGCGGGGACCAAGAGAAGTCGCAACCAGGATGGGACGCCGAGACGACTATCAAACAGAAACCCTCCCCGGGCACGACATCGACGGCCAGCGTCTGTTTCGCAGTGCCTCGACGATCCGCGTCCACCCTCACGCTCTGGTGCGCGACAACTTCGTGTAGCCACTAGAGCCCAGTTCTCGCTGCCGCCGGCGACGCGCATGTGAGCGTGACTCGAAGTCGCCGACACGCGACCCTTCCCGCATCGCACGCGCAAAAAGGGGCTCTGCTGCACAACATCCTCTGATCTGTGCATGGAAGTGCTCTGAAGCAATAATGATGTGTCCGCGCATGAACGCCATTTCCGTGCCACAACCAGCGTTCCCTGGGGACATCCAAGATCCCCCGTTTCATGTAGGCTAAGATAAGATAGCTGTCCGGCAGCACACACTTTATCGAAACCTCCGTAGCCATCAATTGACTTTCATAGCGCCAGGTTGCAGATGAAGAGGGGCTGTAGAAAGGGGTAGCGTCACGGCATAATTCGTCGAGGGCTGTGTTGCAATGACAGACTCACGGGCTGTCAAACCTGTCACCCTGTCACCGATCCACCCGCATAGTCGACTATCGATAAACCCCACATCTTTGTGTCAGAACGCGACTCGCAGGCGTCTGGAATCGAGAGAGTCGGTCACGTGCGGAGGCTGCGTCACGTCATGAGCAGACAGTGTTGTTTCAATGTTTTGTGTTTTTCTATTTCTTTTTAATATTTCCAACCGACATGCAGGTAATGGAGGAGTGTGGAGCCCTCGATCACCCGCCGAAGAATCCCTTCAGATAACAAGAACGCCGCCGGACTTTTCCTACCTCCTTGCCCGTTGCTGCACCGGCTGTCTGGTGACGCTCGAGAAAAAGTCGTCATTGAAAAAGCCGCCCATCGCCCCTTCAACTCTCCTCGCTTGCCAACCCCTACATCGCCGCCACCCGGCCATCACTATCCTCTGAATACTTTCCTTGCTCCTCCTGAAAACGACTGCCCTGCCTGCTAACATCTGTTGGGTCCGATGTCCTCCTCTTTTCTTGTCTCCACGCATACGCCTCGATTACCGGCGGTGACAACGACGCGGATCGATGTGCAGTTGGTAGCTGCAAGACGGCCACCTTCTGCTCGAAATCCTTTGCTTTGTCTCCCGACTGGTTCTCCGATGACTTGTTCTTCACTGAATCAACCTCCGCCGACTTCTCCTTGTGTGATTTTCCTTCCGACGACTTCTTTTGTGATTTCCCCTCCGAAGACGTCTCCTCCATTGCCTCAGTTTTAGAATTCTTGATCTCCTGCTCTTTTGATATACGGCGCCCAAAGTTGAGCTTCAATATCTCTCCAACATGTGTCACGCCCTCCTCTGTTTCGACGTCGCCGATTTGGGCCACATGGTCTTTCATCTCATTCTTTGTGCGGCGTGGGAGCACAGGTAGCAGTGGATCGACTTGACGAGTGGTGCTGCTTCCAGTTGCAATCTTGCCAAGTTCTGAGGCGAAGAGCCATGGAAAAGAGATCAGCGGCATATGTTCCGGGTCCATTAGTCGAGCGGGAACCTCCTGGCCACCGACTGTCTTCTTGGAGCGGCATTCAGCCAGCGCCGCCTCCATCTCAAGTGCGGTGACCTTGTACATAGCTGCAACGAAAGGCGCAAGAGCAACCCAGCTGGCGGCACCGGCTGCCTCCCGACACGTCTCCTTGAAATGCGCTTTCAGGGCACCGATCGTCCTGCCGAACTCCTCGGCAAACTTATAGTCGCGGCTCTCATGATTGTGGACAAGGACAAAGACAGTCCACGCCTCGAACTCGGTTTGGATGCCATGCTTCGCCATCAGGCGCTTGAGCGATTCGTCGTAGGAGTGCTTGATCTCTGCTGCCTTGTCAAGGGTGGCCTGCTCAAGCTCGAACGCGTCCAAAATTCGAGTGTCGAATGGGTTCTTCCACTGAGGCTTGAAATCTACCAACTTGACTTCGTCGTAGAGCTTGCCCAGCACGTTCGTCGAACGGTAGATCTTGTCCTCTCGCATGTGCTTCTTTTCCATAAAGTGTGGCCACTTCCTGGGTCGCAAGTCCTTGGACATCTTTGCTGGGATACCACTCTTGGGATAGTCCACAGCCTGTGAATGCAACTTAGCTAGCTCCAGGCAGACCGGGCTCATGACGCCCTCGGCATTGAAATCGGCTTGTGCCAGGTGGGCATGCGCGATCTGCCCGAGCGAGTCATTCTGCATGTAGGTAACGAAGAACTCGCCGATGTCCGCAATCGTGATTGGCTCATCCTTTTCGATTGGCTTCTCTGCTGTGAAATCCATGGGCGGGACATTGACGGTCTGAGGTATAAGATCTTGGTCCCACAGTACCATGTAGTCGTCTCCGTCAAGGTCGCCTCCAGAGCACATGTTGGCGAGGTCGCGATCACCAGTCTGAGGTAGGACAACGACATTCTTGAGATGGTGCAGCTCTGGTACGTCTACTGCACGCACAATTCGTAGATCACCTGGGTGGAGCGAAGGGTTTCGTGCCAGAACACACACCCCTTCAACGATCTTATAATGTCCTTTCTTGTTGGAAGAGGTGTCGTCGACTTGCAAAAAGATCTCTGGCAGTTTTGCGAGCTTCTCCTCACAAGTGGCCCCGTCTTTCGACTGCGGGTCATCGAAGTGTCCTTTGAGGATGGCTGTCTCGTCCACGCAGCCGAGGACAAACGCCCCGTCTTCGATCGCGATACGAGCCTTCTCCTTCAGGTTCTTAATGGTGGAAGCACGCCATAGCTGTAGCAAGGACATGATGAAGGGCTCACGACTCTCCATAAAGCCATCGAGCACCATGCCAGCCATCGCCAAGGTCGTCTGGTTCATGTCAATGTGGTTGCGCAACTTACGGACAGCCACTGCAGGGTCGGTCATGACTTGCTCGTAGTCGTTGACCATGACTCGTTGCTTTCCGATGATGACGTGATCACGTACTCCAAGATTGGACAGTACGATGATGATCTGACGATTGAAGAATGGAGTGGCGAGGGCTGAAGAGCGGATGATCTCTAGGCCGTTGTACGTAGCTTCGAACTTAAGCTGGCTTGCGCGGATGTGAACTTCGCTACCGATGATCTTGGGGTCGAGCGCCAGGACGCCTTTGCAGCCACCTAGACGGAATTGATAGAGTGAGGGTGGATCATCGAAAGCGTTGGCCAGGCCAAGCTCTTGTGCAGCCATCTGCGCTACGAAGAGAGACAGTTTGCCTACACCGTCAGTGAAGCAGTAGCCATTGCGCTCGATGTCGTGGATCTTGACAATCGAGACAGTGGTTCTCATCGCGCGTGTGGTGGAGAAGCATTGGCCGAGGCGAGCGCCAAACTTTGCAACCGTCCTGATGTGATCGAAATTGCCAAGGGATAGGCGGATATCGTCAGCTGATTTTGATGATGTTGGCGCGTAGAAGTAGGCTCCATGCTCACGGAACTGAGAGTTGCCGAATGCGAGGAATTCGTAATATCTGCCCGCGACTACGATGCCGTTCTTCATCGCACGACGAACGCGGTCGAAGACGGCGTCAGCTCGGTTGTTTGGCATGCTACGCAAGACTCCTTCTGTCTTCTCGTCGGAGAATTTGATGCGTATGAAATGATCAGCGTCCGCAGCGTACTTGCGAGTGATGCGATTCGAGGTCTCCATGATCGGAGACGCTACGTGGATCATGGTGGGCGTGATGATTGCGGAGCGCTGTAATATGCAGTAACCCGGCACCTTCTTCTCGAGAGCGCCTTTGACACGAATCTTGAAGATGTCCATGGGGTCGTAGTAGGTTCGCTGCTTGTCCATGACTTTCTCCAGTATGTATAAGGCACGGCGAGGCTCAAGTGTCGCGAGTTTGTCGATAAACTCAATGCCCATGTTATGCTCCTGCAGACAGCCATTCGATATGCAGGCTTCCAGTTGGTACCGGACAGGGAAAGGTAGATGAATCCGAGCGTCAGACAGTGAGTCGAATATATTGGTTTCGGTAGCAGGTTCGAGATGTGGGTGTGTGCCGGCGATTTCCTCTTCCAACAGGGTCCACAGTGGTGAGTTTGTCCGGTCTTTGACGATATAGTCGTCATGATCTTCGATCACGATACCGTGGTCAGCGAGCGCTTGCGCAAACTCTCTGAACTGCGGCTGGGCAAAGACCTTGCCGTCGAAAGACAACTTGTAGCTTGTCCAGCGACCTAGCAATGTCAGCTTGATATTCCAACATAAGAGGACAAGTTACTTACCAATGTCAATCATGGCCTTGTCCTTGTGATTCATCAAGGGTGTATTCCGCAGACTCTGCTTGAGCCGTGCAGTCACCACGTCGGTCTCCCGGTTCCATGTGTTCCAACTAATCCAATTTCTCTCCTTTGGCGAGTGGCTTGTATGAGTCTGGCTGCCCGGTAACTTTTCGCCTTCGTACATCTGGATGAAGAATTGTGGTGGAGCTTCGAAGGGAATAATGAGGGAGGTTTGGTTCTTGGGGCGGTTTGTGCTCTTGTAGATGTGCGCGAGGAGCGCAAAAGGCAGTCTGAATCTAAACATGCGCGTTTTGCCATCCAACGCCAAGGGAAACTGAATATCCAGCTCCTTGCGGTCGAGGTTGAGCATCAGCTGGACTTGAGCTTGAGTCGCAACAGTATGCATGGCGATCATCGAACTGTTGTCATCTCTGACACCAAAGTCGAGCGAGTTGGCGAAGATGATGTTGAACTCAGAGTAGTGTCTCGTACGATCGACAGGACTAGGCACTGTGCGAACCTGTGCATCCAAGGAATCCCAGTTCACAGAGGTTGGCCCGAACGCAAGCCGACGCGGTAGATTTTGCTTTGGGGGAGGTCTGAGAGATTTTTAGCGACGGCATAAAAATCAAAGAAGACAACTGACTGGAAAACGACAGCTGCTCCGAGGTTCCTGCCATTTGTGTGCATTTCGATCCTCACGACATTGCCGTAGCGAGACATGGCAGCATGTACATCTTGGGTCCAAGAGGAAGGTGGCAGTCCCCTGATCCTAATCTTGTACTCTTGGTGATGGACCCAGTTGTTCTCGCCACCTCGCGTCACTGGCCGCTGTAGCCCATGCTGACGACCAGGAGAGCCGCCACCGTAGGTGTTCCTCGTGGGTGCAGGAGGCGAGGCATGGTTTCTCATAGGTGTTGGACTAGCGCTACCGGTCGGCTTGTATGTCTCTTTGATGATGTGGCCGTTCAGAGCGACGGACGACTGCTCCCTCGTCGTGGGTGTCATGGGTGAGTCTGCTCGAGCTCGGCCATGGTCTCCGTTAGTGGCAGGGGAAGCATTGTTCCAAGAGTTGAGCGTGTTCTTGTTGAAAACAGGTCGGATACTGTCGCCTGAGCTGCCTGAGCTGCTCGAGTTGGTTCGAAAGCCTCCTCTTCCGCCACGGTATCCGCCTCTACCGCCTCGGGCTCTTCGCTGCGGGCTGCCTCGTCCGCGGTTCATGTTGCTGGCCTTTGGACAGTCAAAAGATCTACTGCTATTCGTGCTGGTGTCTGAGCTGTGCTCACTGTGTGCTCGAGCAGGCTGAGCTGAGAATTGTGAGGGTGCGTCTCGATCCCAGTAGTGGCGAGAAGTTGAGTGGTTGAAGGTGGGATTCGAGCCGGCCGAGTTTGGGCCCGCAAATGGAGGCGGCATGTTTGTTTGATGCAGTGCTTGCTCTGCATCAATCGTGGAGGAAGGGCAGGAAACGCGGTCTGCGAGTGGTCAATCGACAGTGACCGCGAATGAGAAGGAGCGCTGCAGCGGTCACAGCGCAGACCTTGTGATCTGATTTGCCCGAAACCGGCAGTTGTGAGCCGTTGACGACTCTCAGACTGGTGGAGGTATCGTCGTGGCCTGTGCTGGGGGAAGGATGTGTTGTTTGGGTTGAAGTCGTGTTTGTCTTTGCGTGCGGCTGCAACAAACGCAGTCTCGCCAAATCTGGATTCTGTGCGAGGCAAGAGCGACACCGCACTCAAATTGCAGAAGTCGAGAACGTCCGGCAACTTGCTTTCGCAAGTAAGTCGACGATCGAGTAGCTGCACGCTGGACAGATCGAGGGCGAAGTTAGTGTACTGCTGTCGAACGTGACTGAGTGAGGTGTGGGATCTTTTGGTGAGGTGAGGACCTCTAAAACTTCTGAATAAGGCTCAAATAATGCCGCAATGGATAAAGTGGGACAGGCCAAAAGAAATTGCAGTCTGGAAGATGAGGTAGTAGCAAGAAGGCTATGACAGAAGAGGCGAAGGAAGAAAGGTGTAGAAGAATGCTGCTAGCGGCACACCAAACGAGGACTTAAGTCAGGTAAAGGTAGACATGAGCAATCGAAGAGTAATAAAACAACGGGTATCACTGTCGCTCAAATCCAAAGCACCGAATATGCAAGCCTCGGTGTGCTAGCTCTCACCAACACCGCCCTCGTAGCCCGTTTCATGCCCCTCATGCTACGCCAACGCCTCGACACCCTTCGTAAAACCATCTCAGAGCTCCGTAGTCGTCGCGTTATCATCATCAGGTATCCTTCCCGTACCTGACGCAAAGTTACCTGGCGTCAGTGGTGTGCCGGCCAGAAAATCTTCCATGTCAAAATCGGCCTCCTCAATACCCTGGAGACTTCCTCTTCGCTTCCTTGCAGAGCGCACCCCATTTCCATACTCCTCCTCGTTCTCTGAGACCGCAAAGCCGACCGTCGTATGCCGCCGGTTAGGGGACAACTGTCGCAGCGCCGATCGTTTGCTCGGTGATGACTTCTTAGACACTGATCTTGTGGATAGGACAGGCTTCTGCGTGAACGGAGTCTGCATGGAGGGTGCTTTGAAGGATGACCGAGCCCGCTTTGGCGTAGACCCATTCTGCGATGACTGTGAATCCGAGGATCCGAAAGATGCGTTGGCGATGGTCTCCATTGCCGTATTTGTAATGCCTTGGGTACTTCTTGTAGTCTTTGGTGTGCCCTGTAGGGTTTGGATTGCCGACTTGCGGCGTCGATGCTCGCGAGGAGCTCGTGGTGTTCGCTCAGCAGTATCTTGTTGGACTCGGGATGCTGAACGTATGGCTAGCGGATGCTGCGACGCAACACCTAAGCCAGCGAGCAGATTTCTCCGCATAGTTCGTAGTTCATCAAGCTCATCCTCCTGTTCTGTGCAAAAGTCGTTCAGTTCTTGCACCCGATCTTCAAGTGGTGGGATCGATGCCTGAAGCTGGCGTAAATGCTGCTGCGTCTTGTCGTGCGATTCTTCGGCCTTTTGCGCGCGCTGCGCTGCTTCGCGGACTTCTGTCCCTAGCGTCTCAGCTGCTTCCTCTGCTTTGGTAGCGGCCTCACCCATGTCATTGGTGTACTTGGCCTCGAGATCTTTGTACGCCTCTTCCGACGAGTCAATCAACTCCTGATGGCTGACCTGCAGATCGCTCAAACGTGATGCCACCGTATCAAGCTCTGCCTCAGTCCCTTGTAGCTGAAGTTCGAGCTCGATGCCGCGATCTTTCAGTGTAGCTATTTCTTGGGATCGTGCGCGATTGGTCTCTATTTCGCTGTTGAGCCTTTGCTTCGTATCGACCAGGCGGTATTGAAGTGTCTCGTGCTTTTCCATGAGCGCGATGTGCTGATTCTGGGCTTTTTCAAGTTCACCACGCAGACTGCACACAACCTCGCTCTGATCTTCGATCTGCCGCGCCTGGCCACGGAGATCGTCCTCGTGTGTGAGGATTGTCGACCGGAACTCCATCTCTTTCGCGTTGAAGTCTTCGTGAACTTTGCTCAACGTTTCTTCTGCTTGGCGATCTGCCTTTTCGGCTTCGTCTTGCAGCTCCCTGAGTCTTGCAGCGAGACTGTCCCTTTCGTCTGAGATATTCAGTTTCTCGTCCTCTAGACCTTCCAGGTGAAGTCGGTCGTCAGTGGCTTCGACTTCCAGTGACACTATACGAGCATTCAGGTCGGCTACTTGGCGTTCTAGCTCCTGCGTTCTCTTCCTCTCCTGGCGCAGAGGCTCCTCAACCGTACCACAGCGGGCCTCCAAGTCCTGGCAAATCTGTGCCACTGAGCGGACAATAGAGTCCCGTTGATAGTGATCTTGGCTTTCGAGCTCGGAGCTGAGGCGATCTCGCCAGTCGTGGAGATGTTGCCCGGTGTAAGGCGTACTAGTCTGTTGAAACAGTGAGACTCGGGTAGAGCGAGGAGCAGGGGATGTGTGGGAGCACTGTGCGGCAGTATGTGGCATGCTCGATTGCTTGTTGATCAAGGCAACAGCGATCGCACTGGAGAACGTGAGCATGTTCGACTGTGCTGCTAGCGCCACATTCAGCAACAATGCGATCGTAGCCTTGACGTGTTGTTGCTGTAGCGACATAGCGTATGCGCAGCAGACGTCGGGCCCTGTCTCGGGAGCATTGCGAATGATATTCCAGATCTTTTCTTGCAATTCTTGCGACGATGCAGCCGAAAGAATCGTGTACTGGAAGGGTGTGCAGCTGGGTAAGATCGCGGTCATTCGCTCCACAAGCGCGCTGTATTTCAGCAGCCGGTGTGTGTCAGGAGGCAAGATGCATACATCCAGGATGTCTGCAAGCAGTATTTGCACTGCGCTCTCATGCAATTGGGACTTGTCTCGTCAATAGTGTAAGCAGAGAAGAAATGAGTCCACTTACAGCAAACAGTTGCACGGACACCGAAAGCGCTTCGCCGTCGCCATCGCCACCGTTCATCCCGACGATACTTGTGAGGCACCGCTCGTACTGTGCGACTACATCGCGAGGGATGTTACCCTCTCCCGCAACTGTAGCACAGAAGGATAACGCCTCGATCTGTATTGCCGGTGTCATGTTCGTACGCAAGACTTTGTCCGCGAGTTTCGACACTGTGTTCCTCGCAATGGCGCTGGACTTTGGCCAGACCTCGAGGGCTGCTCGGTCGACCACCCGAAGAGTCCGCACAGCGATTCGAATGCCTTCAATTGCGTCTTCATTCGAAATGCCGACGTCGCCCTTGGTGGCCCATATGACGCTCATGTAGGTCATTTGAATCGTCTTGTTCACCTTGCTGGCGGATCCGAAGAGTCTACGATACGAAGATGTCTTCCACTGCTTGTCGGATGGCGCAGGTGGATCAAACTTTCCACCTGAGTACTCTGCAAGTAGAGCGATACCGAAACACCATAGTAGCAGCGTCTGGTTCTGGCCGGCGCTATTGGAGGAGAGGATAACGGACAGGTCCTCATCGAATTGGCGTTGCCTGTCTACGGGCAACACGTTGAGGAGAATCCGACATGCGCCATTCAACATAAAGTAGATTGGTCGCAGTGTACTCACATCTGGTGTGCGCACCGCATTCTCGAAGACGCGCAGGAAGAAAGCCTGCGCAGACGCTGGCAACGGGATCGAGGGCGGAAGCGGCCGCGAAAGCAGAAGCACACAGAGTTCCGCATACTGTGTTTGGTCAGCTTATGACATCAATCTATAACGAGGTTCATTCTCACATTATCGAAATCCCGTTGCTTCGATTCCGCCTTGCTCAGTAGAGCATCTAATAGTCCTGGACTCTGCTGCAACAACGTGTCTCTAAACTCTGGCGACTGACCTAGCCATGGAGTCAGCTGCCTGCTTCTTGATAGTACAGCAAAATACTCACACAAGCACGACAATATATCTAGACCGTAAGCCCACAGCGGCAACGCCTCGCAGACTATCGTAGCTAGTCTGCCCACCGCACATGGCGGCCGGTCGCGGATACACGCTCGTATGGTCAGAATATCAGTGCGTGCGAGGAGGTCTGCCAGGTGCTGTAGTTATCGTGTCAGCATTATGTCCTGCATATGCGCCGAGTCATGTGCCTTTCCGTGCAACACTGCTGCAGCAGACGGCTGGGCTTGTGTGGGGGACCTACGGATAGCGATGCCGGATACTGGCACTCGATGATCCTCGTTAGCTCGACCGACAATTGCGTCCCTGAATCTACCATTATGGCGGTAGGGTCCTTCTAGTAGATTCGGAGCAACGCCTCTGGTTGCGTGCAAAAGTTCGAATTCGTGGTGTCGCGCGCTGCCATGACAACCGATTACGCGCCGGGATGGCCCCTTCCTTTTTCGGACGGAAACGAACAACCACAGTCTCACCGGACTTCAGACACCATTCACTTGACGTCACGGCTTATGTTCTACATGCACGATGCTCGACAACTGCAGTACGTCACCTCCATTTAGGCGTTGCGGGGCCTGTCCAAATACTCATCTGCCTTCTCGTTGATTGGCTGTTTTTGCGCGCAAGCTTCGTTGCTTTTGGCAGCTGCTCGCGCTCCCCCGTGCGCGTCTTGGGCTTCAAAATCGTGCCGCAAGAGCGGTATAACAGCATTCAGGCCCCAACCCACGATGCTCGAGCCCTACGCCTGTTCAGCCTGACGACGATGTCACTGCGGCATTTACAGCGAGGCGCCGCATCTCGTGGACTGTCGAAGTCCAACGTCGCTTGGAGCAAAGCGAGTGGGATGGCAGGATCGCAAACACCCATGCACGAGCAGTAACCCCCACTTGCATCGTGTGAGCTAGCAGCCATTTGTGTGATGCACAGACAACGACTCCAGTTTTGTAAAGGTAATCGTATCGCATATGTCGAATAGTCGCCTGCAAGGCCACCTGATGTTCGCCCTTCAGCGTGGGCTTCAGTCATTTTTGCAAGTCTTTGCTTGAGCCTCAAAAAGTAATGGGTAACGGCAGGGCATCCGAGCCCAGATCTTTCCCCTGGCTAAGACCTCCGTCGTCCTGATCGAGCCCTAAAAAGGAAAGACAGCGTGCAGCAGCGGCACGCAAGAGTCCCCAGATCCGCAGCTTCGGTGCCTCGTTTGCGAACGTTGGGTCTTTGACGAGCGCCTTGTCACGCGAGCATCCCCCTCGGGATGTCATTCATCGCCACGTAGTCGATAGTCGCCATGCTGCAGATGAGGACCAATTGCCCTGCTCGTTCCCCGCAATCACTACGCTTTGGTCTCAAGCCCTTGCAGCTGATCATGCACGCCATCGTTTGCTGCGTGCGCCGAAAAATCTGACACAGCGTTGGGAATGTAGTCAGCCTCCCACGCTGCGACTGGCTCATCCCACAGACTTCCTGGAAGCTTTGTTGCTGGCTCTATCTGTGCGCTTGCCCGTTTGTAGGTCGAAGCGAAGCTGGGAAGAAAGTAGGGCGGCGCCAACTGCGTTTCGAGGCACGCAGCTCTCCCCGCGCTGACAACCTGTGGCATCCAGCTTTCCACAAAATCCGTACTGTACCCCTGCAGATGTGGTAACCTCTTTTTCAACATTTCCCTAGCTTACAATCGCAAACGTGACCCGTGGGCTCCAGAAGTGGGACGATATCTTAGTTTATCACTAGTCACCGCCGCCCGGTTGCCACGATCCTAACTTTCCCTTCTCACTTCTTCGGTATGTTTCGCCAACCAGTAGCCCTTTCGAGACGACTAGCCTCGCCTATACCCAAGTGGATTGGGTCTCGGTTTGCATCGACTGGAGGCAAGCAAGCGTTTAAGTCTAAGTATGACTATAAACCTTTCTGGAATTCCGGCAGAGTCTTGCTCTTCTCAACGGTGACGGGCACGACTACGTACTTCTACGGTGCAAACGATGAGACGACCCGCTTTCAGATTCCATGGCGCAAGCCACCGGGCCCTCAGTATGCATCGAAAAGAGAAATGGAAAGCGTAAGTCGTGCGTGGCGACATGTAAATCGACGACATTGTTAAGACGAGCAAGGCAATCAACGAGCTGAAGGACATCCTGGGAGAAGATGCGATCAGTACCGACGATGAAGATTTGCATAGGCACGGCTACTCGGAATGGTCATCGATCAATATTGACCAACTGCCTGTTGCAGTAGCTTACCCAAAATCCACCCAAGAGGTCTCTGAGCTTGCGAAAGTGTGTTACAGGTACAAGATACCAATGAGTAAGTCGGTATCAGTACACATTGGGCTTGCGCTGAGAACTCTCAAGTTCCGTACTCAGGTGGCACGAGTCTTGAAGCCAACTTCTCAGCTCCGTTTGGTGGCATGAGCATCGATTTCTCTTTCATGGACGAGATCGTGGCTTTGCACGAGGATGAGTCAGTAAAATCGCCCTGTCTCAACCTGAGAGCTTTACTGACAGCATTCACACAGTATGGATGTTGTCGTCCAACCTTCTGTGCCGTGGATGAGTCTCAATGACAAGATCAAAGATTCAGGGCTCTTCTTCCCAGTAGACCCTGGTCCGTCCGTAAGTAGTCCTACGATTCTCTCAACAGTTGCCCGTATGCCGGATTGGGCAGTCCTTGGTGATGCTAATCAACGTGTTAGGCTAGGATTGGAGGTATGGTGGGAACCAGCTGCAGGTGACTTGCATCCACGTTGACAAAAGACTCGAACTGCGGACTGACAAGATGATAGTGGCACGAATGCTGTTCGATACGGGACCATGAAAGACTGGGTCATCAATCTCACGGTAGTCCTAGCAGATGGCACAGTTATCAAGACTCGTCGTCGCCCACGGTACGTCGTCATCTAGCCATGCTCGCCGTTCACAAACCGCTGACCGCGACCCAGGAAATCATCGGCGGGCTACAACTTGACAGGTCTATTCGTTGGATCAGAAGGCACGCTGGGCATAGTCACCGAGATTACGCTCAAATTGGCGGTGGTTCCTCAAGAAACGAGTGTCGCGGTTGTAACATTTCCAACAATCCGAGATGCAGCAGCTGCGGCGTCTAAAGTTCTACGGACAGGGGTACCGGTAGCTGCAATGGAGATCATGGACGATGTGCAGATGTCTGTGATCAACCGGGCCGGCTCGACCACCAAACAGTGGAAAGAGGTACCGACCATGTTCTTCAAGTGAGTTGCCGATTGACACGCGCATCTGAACACGTGCTGATCGTCTCGAACAGGTTCTCGGGGACTAAAGCAGGGGTAGGCTAAGCCATGCAGGGCGATTGCCTAGAATGGAACTGACTGCATACAGGTGCAGGAGAATATCAAGCTCGTCCAGGATATATCAAGGGCGCATAAGAGTGGCGATTTCGAGTTCGCAATGGATGCCGAAGAGCAAAAGACGCTCTGGTCGGCACGCAAGGAGTCACTGTGGAGTATGATGGCCCTTCGACGCGAGGGTGATGAGGTCTGGTCTACCGACGTCGCAGTGCCCATCTCCAGGCTTCCTGATATCATAGAGGTCTCTAAGAAAGAGATGGACGACCTCGGCCTGTTCGCATCGATTCTGGGGCACATTGGTGACGGGAACTTCCACGAGTCGATTATGTACAACAGCAAGGACCTCAAGGAACGAGCAGCCGTTGAGAAGTGCGTCAACGATATGGTCGACCGAGCGTTGGAGATGGATGGAACATGCACCGGAGAGCACGGCATTGGGCTCGGGAAGAAGAAGTCACTTCAGAAAGAGCTCGGCCTCGACACGATCAACGTGATGCGGAGCATCAAAGGCGCTCTAGATCCTTATTGGCTGATGAACCCCGGAAAGATCATGGATGCCGTTGCGGAGGAGTAATGTCTTCAGCTTTCTTTGCCCGTGACATTCCTTCTTCATGTTCCTATGTTTCAACAGACTTGCATTGGGTGGATGTCTGTAACTTGAACAAGCATTAGTCGGAGCATTGATGGACTTGTCATACTCAAAATAGCAACTGGTAGGAATCAAAGAAATCGGGACTAAGGTTAACATTGGCGTTGTGGAAAGTGTGTGTGTATGAGCAAGCGTCGGACCTCCGTGATCGGCATCACTTTTCCACCCCACACGCGCGTCATAAAGCTCGAGATCAGCAATTGACTCAGAAACTGTACATTCGCAACCACGAAAATGGACGCTGAACACTTTACGTCGAAAACTCCGGAATTCCCCAAAAAGAAGTGCGGTATGGACGCTGCAGCTCTGGCATTGTAATCTGCTGACCTAATTGTAGGTGTACTCGGCGCAACGGGCTCGGTTGGCCAGCGCTTCATCCTCCTTCTCGCACTCCACCCACACTTTGAGCTTCACGCTGTTGGCGCGTCAGAGCGCTCAGCAGGCAAGAAGTACAAGGATGCTGTCCGGTGGAAGCAGGCGATACCGTTCACAGAGCGCATTGGCAACTTGGTCGTGAAGAAATGCACAGCAGAAGAGTTCAAGGACTGCGACCTTGTCTTCTCGGGCCTTGACAGCGATGTCGCAGGCGACGTTGGTATGTATGCTCTTCATATTGTATAGGCAGTACTAATCCCGCACAGAAATGTCCTTCCTCAAAGCCAACCTCGCCGTCTTCTCAAACGCAAAGAACTACCGCCGCGACCCTCTCGTCCCGCTCGTCGTACCCACCGTAAACCTCCCACATCTCGACGTGATCAAGCACCAAAGAAAACACCATGGTCTGGAGAAGGGCTTCCTCGTATGCAACTCGAATTGCGCCGTTATTGGCATAGTCATTCCTTTCGCGGCTCTGCAAGACAAGTTCGGTCCCGTGGACCAGGTCTCGGTCGTCACGATGCAAGCCGTGTCCGGCGCAGGCTACCCCGGCGTGAGCAGCATGGACATCATCGACAACGTGGTGCCCTTCATATCAGGCGAAGAAGACAAACTGGAGACCGAGGCGTCCAAGATCCTTGGTGGTGTCAACGGGGACGTGACTGGCTTCGTGGATCAGCCAATGAAGATCTCAGCGGCTTGCAACCGCGTACCAGTTCTGGACGGGCACACAGCCTGTGTCTCGCTGCGCTTCCAGAGGCGTCCTCCACCGAGTGCCGAGGAGGTCAAGCAGGCAATGCGCGAGTACGTGTCGGATGCGCAGAAACTGGGATGTCCATCCGCGCCGAAGAAAGCCATCGTTGTCATGGAGGAGCCGGATCGGCCGCAGCCTAGGCTAGACAGGGAGACGGATCGAGGGTATGCTGTGAGCGTGGGTCGTGTCAGGGAAGACGAGTCGGGCATCTTTGACCTCAAGTTTGTTGCTCTCAGTCATAATAGTAAGTACAGGAGTTCACTTGGACATGAAGAAATGCTAACGTCTTGCAGCTGTCATTGGAGCGGCTGGATCGTCGATACTGAACGCGGAGGCCGCGGTGCTGAAAGGCTATGCTTAGTGCGGATGTATATCATGACAATGACCAATTGAAAACGGGAAGCAATACCATGATGGAGAAACTTGACTGCATCGAACTTGTCGTGACTAAGGCTTGAGAGTTAGATTGCAAGCCACTGCATGATCCCAATTGCTGAGATGCAAGACGATACGAATGGGAGTTCTGCTCTACATCTAGTACTAATACCTCTCTGCCTATAATTCACTACTTTGCCTGCCGTAATATCTGTTTACTTGTGGAAAAGTCAATGTTACACTTCGCAGGACCTCGGGATCGAGCATCGTGACGCACGTGACGCGCTAATCGCTAGCGCCCACAAAGTTTAGCGAGCAAGCGACCACCGACTTTGCGGCGGTGCACACGACTTGAATTTCTCCCCAGGACTTTCAACACTAACAACCTCACATCAACAGCAAACATGGGTCGTGGTCCAAAGAAGCACCAAAAGCGCCTCAGCGCGCCCTCGCACTGGCTCCTCGACAAGCTGTCCGGTATGCTCGACACGCGCGCTGCCACCGCAATTGCAGCCGCAGCGATATTCCACCTCAGACAGCAGAACTGACAGCCCACAGGTGCCTATGCCCCCAAGGCTTCGCCGGGTCCTCACAAGCTCCGTGACTCGCTGCCCCTCGTCATCTTCCTCCGCAACCGCCTCAAGTATGCGCTCAACTCGCGCGAGGTCAACGCCATCCTCATGCAGCGTCTCGTCAAGGTCGACGGCAAGGTCCGCACCGACTCCACCTTTCCCTCGGGCTTGATGGACGTCATCTCCATCGAGAAGACGGGCGAGAACTTCCGCCTCGTCTACGACACCAAGGGCCGCTTCACCGTCCATCGCATAACCGACGAGGAGGCACAATACAAGCTCGGCAAGGTCAAGCGTGTCCAGCTCGGACGTGGTGGAATTCCCTACTTGGTTACGCATGATGCGCGAACGTAAGTTCCTGCCTCTATCAGCCGTTGATCCAAGTGTGGGCTAGGTGACTGAGGGCAACCTCTGTCACCAGGCATCAGACCAGGATCTGGCGATGTCATGCATGATGCTAAATTCTGTGTAGGATCCGCTACCCCGACCCCGCCATCAAGGTCAACGACACCGTCAAGATCGACCTGGCCACTGGCAAGGTCTCCGACTTCATCAAGTTCGACACCGGCGTTATCGTCATGGTCACTGGTGGTCGCAACATGGGTCGTGTCGGTGTCATCACTCACCGTGAGCGCCACGACGGCGGTTTCAATATTGTCCACTTGAAGGACGCCGTTGACAACGAGTTCACCACTCGTGAGTCCAACGTCATGTGAGTAGACTCTGTAATCTTTGGCCGGCGCATTACTGACTTTTGCCAGCGTCATCGGTAAGGAGAAGCCATGGATCTCGCTGCCCAAGGGTAAGGGCGTCAAGCTCTCCATTGCGGAGGAGCGTGACCGCCGCAGGGCTTACGCTCTTGCTGGTAACTAAACGTGAGCATGAGGATCGTAGTTTCTTAGCCATGAGATTCCCATGACCGTATGAAGAACGGTGCAAGTCTCGAATACCAAAATCAGGCGTTGGTCGCTCGTGGGGATGGTCACGAGTCTGGGGTACACTGCTTATCATACGAATACCAATGAGAATCAAGATACAAGCAAATGAGGCCTCCAAGTCGAGACGTGATAATTGACGTGCTATGGAGTGGTGGCGTCTCTGATGCTTACTGGACCATGTTGCAGGGGATGAAAGGAGAGCGCTATCTCTGATCGAATCTTCCAAGCGAGCATGAAATGCATGAGGCTCACCAACCCAGCAACACGGCTTTAACACTACTAATGAGGCCAGCAAATTCACTGAAAACATCCTCGACATGCTGGACTCTGCCAATGCTGAGACTGCGACGTTTGACCTGAGTGGAGTTGCGGCAGAGATGTCGTTGCGGGAAGCGGGAGCGTGTTGAGTGTGGCCTGACAGGCAATCTGCAACCGGGATGAAAAGACTCCACAATAACGAGATTAGACAAAATGAGCATCGGATGCACGGTGGGATTCTCCTCGGACGACAAAGCGTGTGCTACGAGTGTTGCAGAGAGAGTCTTGTCTGGTAGACTAGGTATTGGGGTGGCTGGCCAACGGCGCATCCAGCATCAACACTACAAGCGTGCAAATACCTGAATATCGCCGTTGCATCACAAGCGATAGTGTTTCCTCGCGTGCCAACTTTATCTGCAATCGCCAACGTGCGTCGAGGCTTCGCTCGTATCCCCCACAGCGCTGATTGGCCGCCGCGTCTTCTCGAGCCGTTGCAGCTGCTTCCATCGCCAACGCCAACACGCCAACGCCCGACTTCGACGCCCGCCCACGCCGTTCCCCCGCAGAGCGCTGCCAACCTCCCAGCTGTGCGCCCTCACCGCGTGCCCTTCCTCTGCGACGAGTGTGCGCCGTCCATCGCGGCCTCCATGCGACAGCAAGCATCGCCCGTGCAACCCTTCGTTTCACCTCTGGGGCGTCGCGCGTAGCCCGTTTCCGACTGCGCCCACGCATACGCATATTCCATCTTACGAGGCGTCTTCGGTGCTTCGTTCGCTCGCTCGCCCACCACCACCACCACGCAGAGTCTCGAGAGCCGGTCTCTGGCGGGCCGCACCCTCGAATCCCCAGACTCGCCGCCATGCTGCGCCCCGCAACCCCCCTATCGATTCTATTCTTCGTCGCATTCTGCCTGCTGCTGCTCTCGACGCTGTCGACGCCCGTGATCAAGAGCATCCCCCTCGCTACCTACCGCGGCATCAACTTCGGCGTGCTGGGCTACTGCGAAAATGGCGTGTGCAACGGCCCCATGATCGGGTACGACACCGGTACGTTGCGAGCAGAGACGGGACGGGCGCTGAGACAGATACGGACGTGGAACTGACAATTGCCCCCAGAATCGCTCTTTAGAGACGCCCCCAGCTCAGACTTCTCGCTGCCGGCCAATTCGCGTCACGCGCTGTCTTCAATTCTTATCGTGCACCCCGTCGCAGCCCTTATGACGCTGATCTGCTTTGGACTCGCCGTGGCTGCCCATTTCCACTCCCCGGCACACTCGCCGCGCTTCCTCCTTGCGCTCCTCATCTTCACGTTCCCGACACTCCTCGTCACGCTGCTCGCTTTCCTCGTCGACATCCTGCTATTCGTGCCGCACGTGGGGTGGGGAGGATGGATCGTACTCGGCGCCACTATCATCATCGTTGCTAGCGGCATCGTGACCTGTGCAATGAGGCGGACGCTCGTCAGCCGCAAGGCGAGGAAGAGGAGGATCGCCGAAAACGAGGACATGAACGGCCAGACCTACTATGCCAACCGCGCAAATGGCGGTGCCATTACCACCGAGTTCCCCAAAGCTGAATCGCCGCCCCCCATGTCCGGCGACACCATGTCTGGCCAGAAGAACAACGACTACGCGTCTTTCGACCTTCAGAAGCAGAACACCGCGGACGACTTGACCCCACTCAATCAACGCAATCCGTCGCTCAAGACCGTCAGCAGCGCCGGGGGCAATGGCTCCCCAGATGGCATGGGTCACATGGGTCAGCCACACCGTGGTCCTCCTGGTCGTCGCCAGCCCGTCGACCAGTACGGCAATCCTCTACCACCAATGCCAAACGATGCCTACATGATGAACGGCGCACCACGTGGTCGAGGCGGCCCGTATCGCGGAAGGGGAGGGCCACCGCGTGGAGGACCCTACGGGCCAAGAGGCGGAGGCTACGGACCAAGAGGAGGCATGCGAGGCCCACCACCGCCAGGATGGAACGGCAACGGAAGGGGCATGCGCCCTCCGCAAGGCGTGCCAATGAACGGTTCAGGTCCAGGTCGAGGAGCTCCGCCGCCTGGATACAACAATAACAACGTCTACGGCGGTCCCGGTGGTCCACCACCACGAGAAATGTCACCCTATGGCAACAGAGGCCCACCTCCACAAGGGGCTATGCCCATGCCAATTGGTCAAGCAATCGAAATGGACAACCGTACTGGCACACCACCAACAAACGCGAATCAAAACTACGGTCTACGAGAAAGTGACGGGGACGTGCAAGGCATGCTGGCACTGCAGCAAGGAGGGTTCCCAGCCGGAGCACCACAACGGCGCCCGTCTCCTGGGCCCATGAGCCCGACGAGCGATTATTCAGCCGAGTAAGTCATGCCGTGGTTGAGTCTTTCAAACCGACTAACATTAAGCAGTGACGCTCATCATGGCTTATACGTGCCTCCACGTGCAGGCTGGAACGCGCAAAAGTCGGACCAAACACTTACAACAATGAACAACAGCAACAGCAGTCGTGGTCTTTCACCAATATTAGATTCGCCCGTCGAGCTCCCAGCCCAATTATCTCATGCCGGTGCACCGACACCCGGTCACAGCAACGAGCGTACTTCAGATTACTACGAGGATGTGGATCCCAAGTTCGCTGAGCCCGCGAGATCGAATCCTCCGCCCATGCCAACGTCACTCATGCCCGGCGGCTACGCACAGCCCAACGTCTCCAATCCCAACTTCTTGTCCGCTCCACCGCCTCAACCGATGAACAACAGCGATCCCAGTCTTCCAAGAACATCCTCGTACGACGACTTGCCGGAAGGCTCACGTTCTCCTGCAGCGTCAGAAGCGTCGCACTTCACATCGGTCTCACAGCGGCCGGTCAATCCCAACTGGAGACCTGAGATGGGTGCTCCCGCTGGACAATTCGCTCCATACGGCCCAGCCCAAGGCCGGAGACCAATGAGGCAAGAAGACGTCATCCTCGAAGCGAACGCAGCGAACCCAGACTTTGCTATCCCAGGCATGCCTGGGCGAGGACGAGGCAGGGGACGAGGACGAGGAGGAAGAGGCGGCCCAATGGGTCTACCGCCACCAGCGACGATGCTTGGACCAGGCCCTGGACTCACCAACCAGTCTAGGTATCCTGGTGCTAACATATAGAATTCTGTCGCACCAAATGGGACGATCGCGACGTCGACCATTTCACGCGTCACATTCAACCCACAGACTACTCGAGCCGCATAATCGGACACTGGACACTATTCTACACTCGCCACTGGCACTTCACATCTTCTTGCTTGGATTCACGACATTCATCCTTCATTGTACAAAGTTCCCTCTGTACGCTTCTTTCCAGATACACACTTCCAGCATCCCCTTAACGATTTGCTATAACCTTAATTTCTAGTCCAGCGACCGGAGTCTCGCTTCTTTTTTTGGCTGGAAAATGCTACGCTTTCTTGAAAGAGCTATTTGGGACACATTCGTCGGCCTGCCTTGGCTGCCATTTCTTTCTCCTTCTTCTTTCTTCTTTACGAACACGTAGCTACTACTTTTTTTGTTTTGTTGGGGTTTGGTTAGGGGGCGGATTTAGAGGGCGGGCGGGGCCTTATGCGAGCTGTGTGATGCGTGAAGGGCGGATGTACATAGCTTGGGTTGGTGGGGGGAGGATGGGAGGAAGGGGAGGGGAGGGGGTAGGGATGTGCACGCCTTGTTTTGTGAAACAGCGTGGGATGGGATAGGGACTATCGAATACAAAGGTTCAAATGAAGATTCGCTTTCTAGCACGTGACGACCTAAGACCTGACGAATCGATAGTACACAGCACATCAGACAACGACCCTATCTCGATCTCTGTCGATTATGGATTCAGCGTTGAGCGCTTGCGAGATTCTAGGAATTGCGACGACCACGGCGTGATAGTTACGAGCGCGGCACCTTTGTTTTCGACGCGGACTATACCAG
>Ga0265797_10001487_pt1 | contig 41089 bp, 37 predicted proteins | sample P2T30metagenome_FD_192433 | JGI IMG/M metagenome (GOLD analysis project Ga0265797, IMG submission 192433) | Plant litter microbial communities from East Loma Ridge, Irvine, California - P2 T30 | ecosystem: Environmental > Terrestrial > Plant litter > Unclassified | place: USA: California...
TATTTCCGTGTGTCTAGATCTCGCAGTAGGTAGAACATCTCGTGTGTATGTCCGCCTGATCCAAGAACGACGAGGATACGTGTTGCGAGCGGGCGCTTGCGCAGTGGTGTGGACTTTGAGCGCGCATTTGGAAGTATGGCAAGTAGACGCAGTGTTGCCGCGACAAGCAGGGTAGCAAGGGTCGCGATCGCGAAGGAGAGGGTGTAGAGTGAGGACGGCGGGGGCGCCATGGTGGGGTTGTCGCGAAGGATGAAGGTCAGGTCGTGGTGGATTGTTCCCTTGGTCGAGTGTGCCAAGCTGAGGAACAACGAGATACTGTGTCTCAGGTTGAGAGCAAAAGCATCGTTGTCGCGGCCGTAAACTTCACCAGGTGAAGGTACGTGTCGCCGCAATTGGCCAATCGTAGGGACCTCGGGACGCGAAATCACATGCTTCAGACTTGGCGTCAGGGCAAGTCATCCCACACCATCCACGTCTGCTTCCACATCTTCCCGACATGCCAAGGGCTCGTCCATCATAACCAAAAACCATGCCTGGCGGCGTATAATTCACTCTCACTCGGTCAAGTCTCACATGTCAACCATCTGCGGATACGGAGACCCCTTCATACCTAGGTAATCGAGCATTTCTGGACACGCAATGTACGCGGACTTGCTGTTAGAGCATGGAATTGTCTCTCCCCCGTTCTGGAAAATGAAGTCGCGCATTCGAAAAGCGGAACATAGAACCATGGAAAGAGGTTTTTTAGAGAGAGACATGTGCTGTCTCTCTTTCGTTTTGAATGACGAGACCGCATGTGTGATTTTGGAAGGATCAGGGGATGATTACAAAGAAGTTTTATACCCATGACGCCAGACTACCAAATGGTAAGATGGCTGATCCGGGATAAAGCATCCATGGGATCTAACGGGAAATAAGGAGAGAACGGCATGGAACAATGCATTGCTGATTTAGAGATTCCGTCATCTCCACTTCCATTAAACATTCACATGGACTTTCTCTGCCATTCTTCTGGACGAGCGCACATAAGTCCTACCAGAACGAGTTTTGAGACATTAAGAGGTAGATGCTACATAGTAAATCTTGCACTCCGCATCATGAACGAGATAAATATCGCTTCTGGATTTTCAAGCTTCTCGCTGCATGTTGAGGAACGGAAGAGAACAGAAAAAAGGTGGAGTTTCATGCACCAAGGAAGCCGGCAGTCCATTCCTTCGGCTGTGCTCTCATGTGGTGACTTCCCATACGGTTTTTGGAACAATCTCAACACATAAGTCCTACAGTGCCTTCTGTTAGAACCGATATTGCGCAGCTCCTCAAATTCAGTTTCGAAAACCTCTATGTATCGATTTGATGCACCTTTTATTCCTTTCAAGGTCCCAGAATGGGTTGCTGCGAAGCACATAGAATGCGCCTGTATCTCTTTTGGAGCTCAGCATGAGAATGAATATCCCATTTCATGAAGGGGTTGGAATGTCGTTTCTTCCTTGATCATCGGAGTGCTGGTCCAGCGACATATATCAGAAGGGCATATGTCTTTTGAGAGACTCATTGCCTTGTGTGTGGTTGAAGCAGACCAGACATAGCGCCTTTGTATGCACTTTTTCGAAAATGCACCACATAGGGGTATCAGGTGCATCTTTTGAGAAAGAATCATTTGGGATATAGAACGATGTGAGAGCTTTGGACCGAGAAGAACATATATACACCACTAGCGCTCCCAAACTAGCTAAAGCTACTAGGTACGAATATCAAAGATCCAATACTGTCTCGATGCGTTCATGAGACGTGAGGGAAACGCCATCCATCGAGTAATCATGTGTAAACACATACCGAACTCCGCTGCGACCAACCCCGAATGATTCAAAACAAAAATTTCGCGCGCTTTCGCCGTTACCTTCCACTCACATTTGCAAGAACATCTTCCCAAACCGGCCAATAAGTATTCCCACCCGGCTCATCCATCTGCCACATTAAACTCGGATTCCGCCTCATGACACCCTCATGCTCTCTCTTCAATCCCACCAGTCTCTCACTCAGAATCCTCATCTCAGTGACCACTAGCCTTAGCTCTTTGCCCTCCACAGTAGCAGGCGATATCTCACCCTTCAAATCCGACAACGGGCCAATGAGACGAGTGAGCGTGGGCGGTAGACTATATCGAAAAGAAGCTTCTACCCAGGCAGTGACCGCGACACGAGAAGCTAGAAAGGCACTCAAGGCGGGTAGGTAGGGAAGTGTGTCTGCTGAGGAGGTTGTGGTGTAGTGTGAAGATGGGGATAGAGCGCGGCTCAGATGGATGGGCCAGCAGAGCGCTGCATATCGCAAGAAAGGCAAATGGGTATCGAAAGGCACGGTGCGGATACTATTCGCCCTCGAGCTGTTGTGTTCAGTTGGTATTGTCGGCATCGCATGGATGTGATTGTCTCCGTCTGATGAAGACAGGGACTTGTATCCACTGTCTATCGACGCGCTTGTTCTTTGGCTCGCACTACTACTGGTAGGTATGGTAGGTGGCATGGCTGGACTGTGAGGCTGCAAAGCACCGAGAGGACGTTTTGGTATATCGTGAGCAAGATATGATAGACATCGTGCAGCAAGGTGGCCATGGACGCTGCTTGTATCGCAAAGACTGAACTCTGAGCCTTGAGATAGTGGGTTGAGAAGGTAATCGCGTATGGATTCGTGGGTGAAAGCGATCTCGTCGTTGACCACGCAGAGAAGACCACATGTCAGTTCCGGCAAGGCTTGTATAACATCGGCCATATGCGGACCCTCGGGAATGTTGGGTCTGTATGTGTCCAGAGCAGCGTGTAGTGCCCCCGGACACATGCGGTTGATTGGGAAAGACAACCATCGAAATGTATCGACAACGACGCGTTTTTCTGTCGGCGGATGGCGCGCTAATGCGTCAAACATGATACGGAAGAGCGCTTCCAGGCCCTGTATTGAATGCACTCCCTGGAGGATATCCAGTCGCTCGTCCGACGACAGTAGCGGCGACTGAAGGAGTTTCAACAACATGTTGGCCCAGAGAAAATCCCCATCTGCCGTCCTCGCGACTCCCGACATGAGCCTTCGATCCATAGAAATACCGAAGAAGCCCTGATCTGCTAGGCGGTTCATTTCCGGTACCACAAATCGATCGATAGCAGCAGTATTGTGTTGACCGGTAAGCGAGAGAATGTGAGGAGCATCTGAAGCCCATTTCTGATACTCAAGCGGTATCTTCAAATTCGGTCTGCTGAAGAGGATAATTCTTGTGTCAGACCCACGACAAAGCCTTGCTAACGATGCAAGGAGCGTCTCAGTATCGCTGCACTCATCGATGCCATCAAGTACAAGAAAAGTGGGATGTTGCCGAAGTAGAAGGAGAAGAACATCGAGCACTTCATCAGAGGTGGCATGCTCTCGGAAGGACGTTTTCCGCAATAAAAGGCTGACAGTATCCAAAGTGGATCGGTCGTGCCGACGAACATGAAGCAGCTGGCATGCCATAGCCCGAAAGGCATCTTCAGATTGGTTGTTCTCGGATAGAAGGTGATTGAAATGATAGCTTGCAGTGGCCGGCGGTTCGTCGCACAGATCAGGATCGTCCGCTTCACCAGCTAGATTTTCAACGACTGAATGCGAGATGACGGTCTTCCCAAAGCCAGATTTCGCTGAGCTTTTGTCAGTTTGTAGAAAACCCGGAGTATGCGCGCGGCGACTTACCCTGTACAAACAGTACCCGATGTTGCCAGTTGCCGACTAAAGCTTCTTGGTCATTTGCCATGCTGCTATCAAAGCGCAAGCTCCTCCATTGGGCGTATGCAGCAACACGCAGGAACCAAGCGCAGGACTCTTGATAAGGTTGTTGGATGCCCGGAGACCGGGTGGCAATCAAGGTAGAAGACGACAGCCAGTGCTGTACTTTCTCCACTCTCCTCAAGCGCTTCGCCAGCCGTTGTTCCTTTTGCTCCACTCGACCGTTGACCGTAACTTCGTTTTGACGTTGCAAAAATTCGATATAACTTCTGCGGTGCTGTGAGATGTCCGCGTAGTATTGGGTCTGGTTCGCAGTTTCTGTTTCTAACCACCTCCTGTGCTGGCCTAGCCGTGTTTCAAGGTGGGCGAATCGGGAATCGAATGGTCGCCATAGTGTCTCACTGTGGAGGACGTTCCTACAGCTGACGGGCGTGCTTTGTGCTCCGCGACAGAAGATACAATATAGCTCCAAGAACAGCTGTACAAGATCCGCGTATACGCAAGACAGAAGTGCAGCCAGATGACGATCTCCAGCCTCGCCATGGGACTCGGCTCCGTTACGCTTGCAGATGTTGTAAACCTCTTGATAGGGTGGTATGATTTGCGAAACAGCTTCAAGTACATCGGCAATTTTCTCCAGGACAAGCACGCAGTCACCGCTCATCTGCTTCCGTGTTAGTCCAAGTTGCATGTAAAATGTACTACATGCATACCTTGAAGACTACACGAACAGTTGCCCAGAAATAGCCTGCCCATTCTGACTGCAATTCGACGCATGTGCCAAGGACATCGAAGTAGGGTGCAAAGGTGCGAATGAACAGTATAAACTTTCGACTGCATACGACTAATCTTCGGTCTGCCGACCCATTGCCAGCGGTAGTACGACGGATCTCTTCGAGCAGAAGTGTTGAGCTGATACGATGATCGAAATGTTGACGATGTTCTTGCAGTATGGTGTTGTGTGTTGCTTCTATGGCGTCATCAAAGAATGGATGGTCCAAGCTATATATTGTTAGCTACATCCAGGCCACCAGTGGTAGACTCACCTCGAATCAACCATTGCTACGTCCATGTTTTAAGCCTATTGCGACAGTTCTCGGATGGAATCGAACTTGAGCGCAGGCGTCTTCTCTGTAACGAATGCATTGGCACAAGATGTTAAAATGCACGTTGAACAATTCAGAGCGACGGCCACATGGTAAAGGCATGGAGGCGGCAGGGGCAGCGGTGTGTTAATGTAATAAGCATTCAACGTGCTCGATCTGATGGGACCCAAGCGAGAGCAATTACGGCCCTGCATGGAGCCACGGGAGAAGAAATGGGCGTCGTGGGGCTGAAAGGTTGCGGGAGATAAGCGGGATGTGTAAGAAGATGGTGAGTGAGTACCCGTCGCCACGCATGTCATGCCCCGGACACAAGGGAATTGACAGGCGTGGGGGAGCAGGCTTGAAAACGTGGGCGAGACGACAGGCCCATGCGGCAAGTCGCAAGTGGCAGATCGGAGCTGCATGCCGACGGGCGGGTAATCCCTTGTTCGTAATGAGTAAAAGAAACTCAAAAGGAACGTCTTTCAGGCGAGGCGTGGATCATGAACGAATAACATCTTGGGTATCTCCTCCAACGAGCTACATAGCCAACTGCTCGGCGCAACGGGTCTATAGTACAAAAAGTATTAGAAAGCGAGGTACTAGGGCGAATGCCACTAAAATTGTGGCTACCTGACTAGGCGGATGCGGGCATGCCGAGCCGAAGCGCAAGCAGCGCACGCACGTCGGTGACATACTGCAAGCCTTCGAGCAGCGGGATAAGATGCAGCAGATCGTGGTCTGTTGGGTCGCTGATCCAGCCTTCGATGGGAATGGCATTGTCTGGATGCACAATCAGTACGAGCACAAGTGGGCGCACTGGACGGAGGGTGAACTTACCAGGATGGAAAACGTAGCTCAAGGGGCTGTTATCAAGAATCATGACTTTGCTGAGATCGGGCTCGACCTGAGCAAGGTCCTTGATGTAAGCCCCGTTGCGAACAGTGCAGTGCTGTCGATAGTACCTGCCTGCAAAATACTTGCGCTCCACCTCCAGCCAGTCGATGACGGGATCTGCGTACTCCTGTACCGAGGCGGTGAATATGATCAGATTGTACCACTTACTAACCTGGTCGTTTCGTTAGTGTGGCATCAGGCGTGCCTGGCTGGTGTGCGTACCTTTTTCAGAAAATCGTCGCAATACGGCCGTTTGTGAACATAGTATAGGAGCGGCACCTGGGGACCTATAACCTGCCCGTCGGCGCCGACGGATGCCTGGAGTTTGACCTCTACCATGTGGCCCGTCTGGAAGCGACCGCCGTTGACTATGCTGTGGATCAAGGTCTCATCGAGATCGATGATGAGCGTCTTCTGGTGCGGCCCGACAGCGGATACGCCTTTAGCGGAGTACGAGGGCTGGCGGCGTGGCACGAGGGGGCGCGGGGGTTGGGGCGCTCGTGGGAACTTGGTCAATTGTTTCGAAGACGCGGTTGCCGGCCCAGTGGGGGACTTGAGGGAAGCGGCAGCCTCGGAGGAGACGGAGTTACTTTTGGACGATTGGGCCTTCTTCGCTGCCTTGCGTTGCCTCAAAGCGTCCTCATTGTGATGTAGCGTGATGCGTATCGACCTCTTGGCCGGGGCGATTTCGTCTGCTCGTGCGGTTGCGCTGGACTTGGAGCGGGTGTGGCGCGACGGGCTGTCGGTGTCTGGGTCGCGTGTGGGAGATCGCTCGCTCTCCGAGTCGGACGTCATGGCGGTCGAGGTTGATGCTATTGACAGTGATCGCCTCGTGGGTTGTTTCATGACGGGCTGCGCGACACTCGAACTGCGACTCTTGCGCGTGCCTTTCTCGCTACGGTCCGGGGCAGCCGAGGCTCGTGAAGCGTGCGCCGCAACCTTTTTCCGACGTCCGCGAGTGAATGTCCGCGAGATGTGGTAGATCGGGGCGAGAAAGGAGAAGTGGCCATCCTCTTCGTAGTAGAAGGCGGCCACAAGGCATTGCCCCGTATAGACAAAGGGGGTTGCGAGGACGCCCACGACCGCGACGATGCCGTCGGATATGCGCGACGGATACAGCCATCTCCTTCGCCGCTTGGTGTCTTCGTAGGGGCCCTCCTGGGTTTTCTCGAGTAGAGGTGTCTTTTCGTCGTATCCGGATGCGACCGCTTCCGTATTCGAGGAGCCGGAGCCGGAGCCGTCACTCCTGTCGGCGCCCATCTTGCGCGTCTCTCTCTGTGCAGCTATTGCACTCGCATCGTCAGCGGGAGATGAGATCGAGGGCCGAGGTTGGAGAATGGCGAAGGACTGTGGGGTAGCCTGGGTGCTGGGTGCGCTGATGCTTATGTCTGGGATGACGGTAGGACCTCCGTGACCGTGATGGTGGGGCTATTGGGAAGCGTGTACACAGCGACAGCGCAGTCAAGATGCTCGTCGAGCACTGGCGAAACTAGCAGCAGGCCGAGGCGTGACTTTGTCGAGAGAAGACGGGTATGCAGCTAAGCAGAAGGTTGGGGACATGCCAATGACGAACCGCTGGAGAGCCCGTGCCCAATCGGAACGCTCAAAGCTCAATTTAGTTACGACTCACACATTCCCTCCACCAAGTCTTGAACAAGCAACGCTCCCCAACAGTGCCTTACAAACAAAACACGCGTGGCCGATACTTTGAACCCCTAAAATTATACTGGTTGTCTGGAACCCTTTCAAACGCACACAGACACCCGCAGAGTCATCCAGGAACAACCCCACCACCCCACATAACTGCCATATACCGTTCGAAATCTTGGGACTCTCGAGTACAAATCAGCAAATATCCCCACGATGCAGGGCGCGACGGTACAGGCGCCGGGTCTGTCAACCTACCTGAAGTCACTAAAGAGTACTCCAGTAGATGCCTCAGTGGAGCATTTCATCTCGTGAGACACGACTTTCCGCGCAGTAGCGCAACCACAACTAATATCCCTACCTCAGACTTCTCAAACGACGACAAATACGAAATTCGAGACCATGCGCCATTGCGACTACGGCCCTTCTTCTGCGCGTAGTGGGCGAGTTCAAGGGCAGGGATGCCGCCAAGCTCATTGAGCGCATAAAGCAAGTCGGCAGGCGGTTGACATCGGCGCAACCACACGAGGTGGTGGTGGGAAACATCGTACGGCGCGTACTGGGACTGGTGCGCGAGGTGGTCGACGAGCATGCCGAAGGGCAAACACCAACAGGCAGCGAGCCAGGCTACTCAACACCACATGCACACGCGCAGCACGATTCTCTCCACAGACCAGCGCTTAACTCGAGCATTTCCACATTCAGCCCTCTCCGGCATGCCGTTGCCGAACCCATGCCCACGAGCGTCTTCACCGACAACGCCTCCGACGTTAGCGAGCCCTCGAGACGGCCCCCGTTGCTCACCTCACACACCTCGTACGCGCCTACCTCGTCCGCTCCCCTCGTCCACTCGCTCTTTGGCCTCTTCTCCCAACCAGCAGATACACCCTCAACTACAAGCACCCCTACAGGGCAGGCGTCGCCAAATGGCAAGAGCACGCTGACGGCACTCAATCTGGAGCGCCTCGAGGGCATCAACAAGAGCCAAAATCTGGACCTGAAGGGCGAGGTCATGGAGGGCATAAGAGAACTTCAGGACGAACTCGAAACCTCAGACAAGCAGATTGCTGAAGTCGCCCTCGAGCACATCCACGCCAACGAAATTATCCTCACCCACACCGCGTCCACAACAGTACAGAAGTTCCTTCTGTTTGCCGCACGAAAACGCAAGTTCACAGTCGTGCACGCCGAGACGTATCCCCACGACCACACTGCCACGCATGGTATCCTTCTTACAGGCAAGAAGCGAGAAGCGAATCCAGATGACGACGAGGACGACGACAAGTGGAAGCCCCTCACCGATGCTGGTATCCAAGTCTACGTCATCCCAGACTCCCATGTCTTCGCCATAATGTCCCGCGTCAACAAGGTCATTCTGGCCACCCATACCGTATTAGCCAACGGCGGTCTGGTAGCCGCAGCTGGAGCACACATGATTGCAAAGGCTGCAAAGGAACACCAGACACCTGTTGTCGTGCTCAGTGGTGTATACAAGCTCAGCCCGGTCTACCCATTCGACATCGACGAGCTGATCGAGCACGGTGACGCCGGAAGTGTAGTTCCCTACGACGACGGCGAGTTCGTCGACAAGGTCGATGTTGAGAACCCACTGTACGACTATGTTCCCGCAGACCTTGTGGATCTCTACATCACCAACCTGTAAGTCGCGATTTGAACAGCTCGATGCATTGAATGTAAGCTAACGTCTTGTAGTGGCGGACACGCACCTTCATACCTCTACCGCATCGTAGCAGATCACTACCGCACCGAGGACATCACCTTGTAATTCAACCATGAGCCATGGCGTTATGATACCAACAAAAGTTAAGATGGGAAGCAAAGTGCGCACAATAGCCCATGTTACATCATCTAGAGAAGGAAACTCTGCGCTTGCAACATGCAGTGGCCGAAACCAATGAACATTACTACAAACGTATCGCCCATTCAGCTCACAGCACGTATGCGACCATCTTCATCATCGCCGACCCGTGCCCTCGCCCTCTGCCCGACCAACTAACATCTCCTACACACCCTTCTTCCCAATTGGCCGCGCCTTTGTGCCCCTCTGCAAGCACCCGTATCCCGCAGATCACCGACCCAATTCATTGGTCACCTAAGCTCTAGCAGTGTGCCCTTCGGCCATCTGAAATCAACGGTTTTTGTCAAAATTACCACGTTGGGCAGTTTGGCGGTCCGTCAGGGTGGGCCGGCGGGGCGGAAGGGCACAGTGGCGTTCTTAGTAAACAAGTACGGAGTCGCGATGTGCCCTTCGAGCCCTTGCGCGTGGGACTCGTCTTACTTTTGTTGAGATTTGGCCGTAGGCGCAGACACCTCATACCCAAAACGCCTGATGAATTAGGCTAGTTCGTAGAAGCGGTACAATTGTTCTTCGCGTATTCTAGCTCCAGCTCCCTCGAGCTGGGGTGTGCGGAAGAGGGGTCGATGTCCCCTCCACATGCTCAACTGAGCCTCGCTATCGCCATCTGCACTCAGGATTACGTATACACTTCCATCTCGATTGCGCGCGGAGAAATAACAGTATGCGACAAGTGCTAGCCGTTGCCCTCTTCGGAAGCTCCTCAAGGTGATAACGTAGGGCTTATCGTGGGTGCCGGGTCGGCTGTTGCTACATTACGTATGCGGGCGCGCATCTTGTGGAGCTGAGTTGATAGAGTAACAGCCTGAACTTGAACATCTGGCCGCAGAAGCAGTGAAGGCGTCGTCAAGGTGCATCATGTCGTTTCTCGAACTTGGGGGGTTGCATGTGTTTGTTACTGGGGCCGCCGGAGGAATTGGTAGTGCGATTGTAGATGAGTTCCTAGGTATGTAACGGTCTTGTGCCTTTGATGGTTGTCGGAGAGTCTTTGCACATTGAGTGAAGTCTGCAGGTTCCATGATAGGCTCAGGGTCTCTGTCAAGTCACCCTGCGGTGGAAGGCACTCTCTAGGGCTTCGGCCTACAAGACAAGGAATCAACGCCATCATCTTAATTGATGTTTCTACTCTTATGCAACCGTCACTAACGCCTGCATAGCACAAGGCTGTAAAGTCACTGCACACGATCTTCGCCCAAATCCTCTCGCCTCAACAAACCCCAACCTCCATTGCCTCCAAGGCGACATCAGTTCCGAAGCCTCCATCCAGGACTCCATATTCCAAGCTATCCACCATTTCTCGCAGCCTATCAGCATTCTCTGCGCCAACGCAGGCATCACAGATGAATCTTCCAGCTATCCTATCTGGGATATGCCCAGTGAGCTCTGGGACCGCACCTACGCTATCAACGTGCGTGGCACGTACCTGACCATTAAGCACTTCCTCAAATCCATCGAGAAATCACAAAACGACACTGGCAAGGAAATCGAAAATGTCAGTGTCGTTGTGACGGGGTCCGAATGTGGAGTCTTTGGTCAGGCAGGTCATGTGGAGTATGCGAGTGGGAAAGCAGGGCTACAATACGGTCTTGTGAAGACAGTGAAGAACGAGATTGTTAGGCTGAATAAGAGCGCCAGGATCAATGCCGTCGCGCCCGGATGGGTGGAGACCAAGTTGATTGAAGGGAGGTTGGACGACCCAGGGGAGATGTGGAGGGAGGCGAAGGCTACGTGAGTCTGACGCTCATACTGACTCTCCGATATTTTGCTAACAATTGCAGTGTACCACTCAGAAAAATCGCTCAACCGACTGACGTAGCGAGAGCAGCTGCTTTCCTGGCAAGTCATCGCGCTGCAGGTCACATCTCCGGACAATGTATATCTGTGGATGGTGGTATGGAAGGTCGCATTGTGTGGTCCGAGGAAGAAGTTCGCAAATCACAGGGAACTGCTGTCGAGCCCGAAACGCCGTCTCTCAACGCAACTGGTGAGGCCGAGATATTTGGTACCGCAACCGAAGGAGTCTCTCTAGCTAGCAGGACCCCCTCAGCAATGGCTATCCCAACCATGTCATCTCTTGGCAGCTCTCAACCAAAACAGAAGCCGAAGATCAAGATCCTGCTCTCTGTGGATTTCGACGCAGTATCGGGCTGGCTTGGTACCGGCCAACACCCCGATAATAACCTCGCGGACTACAGTACTGGCTTCTTCAGTGGCCACGTCGGAGTTCCACGACTACTCAAGCTCTTTGCGAAGCACGGCATCGCGAACAAAGTAACCTGGTTTGTGCCGATGCATAGTGCAGAATCTTTCCCAGGAGAGTTCGCCGCCATTAAGAGCAGCGGCGCGGAGATAGGCTTACATGGTTATTGCCACGAAGGCGCCCCTCAGCTTACGCCCACCCAAGAACGCGAAGTTCTCGAGCACTGTATAAGCCTCTACCAGGAACTACTAGGGAAGCGCCCACTGGGATATCGCGCACCGCTCTATCAACTCCGCGAAAGTACCGTGGAATTACTAGAGGAGTACTCTTTCCTCTATGACACCTCACTCTCCCACCACGACAGCACACCATACTACCTCCCCAATCTCCCACCCATCAAAGCGCCAAAGTACACCGAAGAGGCCTCCGCGAAAGACTGGATGAAACCCCTGCCTAAACCCAGTGCGCCCACAACTAAAACTCTCGTCGAGATTCCGGCAAACTGGTACACGGAAGATATGACGCCGCTTCAGTATCTTCCCAATGCACCCAACTCGCACGGCTACGTCGACGTTCGCGTCATGGAGAATATGTGGAAGGATAAGTTTGAGTGGATTAGGAGCGAAATGCTTGAGAGTAATGGGGAGAAAGATGTAGTGGTTTTCCCGTTGGTCTTGCATCCGGATACCAGTGGTATGGCGCATGTTATCGGCATGATTGAGAGGGTGATTAAGTGGCTGAAGGCGTGGGAAGGAGACGTGGAGTTCTGCACTTATGAGGAGGCAGCTGGGGAATGGAAGGAGAAGAATGCTGTAGAATGATTGGGATGCATCAACCTGAACATATAAATACAATTCTGGTATCTTACACATCGTCGGTCTCATAACTCCTTCATCTACTCCGAATTCTCCTCGTCATACAGTCTAATCACGCGTCCACCCTGCTCCGCAGCTTCCTCCCACTGTTCATCACCCCCTACTCCGATACTCTTGACGTTCAGCGTAATGAGACTAGAGCGGAAATCTGATCGTGCAGTTAGTCTAGGCGCCGTTTCTACATCTTCATAGCCCTCGGATGGCGTCACAAGAATCACGGTCTTGTCTTTGAGTGTCTGATCATCCATGATGACGAATTCCGTGCCTACGATACCATATCCTGCGCCTTCGAATTGCCATGCCAACTTGACTAAGTCGTTCAATCCCCAGTTTAGGAATGGATAGGAGAGGTTTTGCGGCACTGGGGCGCGCGTGGGCGAAGTGAGTTTGGTGATATCGGTCGTTTCGACGAGAATGGCTGGATGATCTTGATTAGCATGTGTTTCGCTTGAGAGTGTACTTGTTCCGTTTACCTATATGAGTGCAATCCACGGCCTTTAGCTCGGGCGCCTCGAAAGCCTCAATGAAAAACTCGTTAAGAAGCTAAGAATGATGTCAGTTATTTGCACCTTTTGGGATAATGGATCGTGGTTGTAACATCGCGAGGTATTCTTGCTGTGCAAAATATGGGAATAGTGTTATCCAGTTGATCGTTGTTCGCCATATTGCGTGCTACTACAGGTTTGGATTCACCTGGACTCGATCAGTTCCGACTTCCTTCTTCTGTCTGTCTGATCCATATATTTGACAGCCAAAAAGCCACCCTAGAACTTCTGAGAAAGAAAACCGATGTGTGTTTGTGTGCAGTGGATTACAGTCGTTGCTACCTAGGTACTGCTTATGGCTTTAGCCTAAAGTCGAATGATCGTGTAGCATGTGATCATCCATCGCCGCCATCTTGCTCTCATCAGTCAAGGTGTTTTATACGATCAAGGCGATCTACATTTGCGTGAGCTAACGAGAAACTAGGTAAGATTGGGTGCTCAGCTACTACAAGATTTGGACAGTGCACGTGTCTTCGCATTTGCTTGACCAGGAAAAATTTACGTACTTCTCTGCACCGGCTCAAATCCAAGGCCATATACCCAAAGACGCTGCCCTGAAATTTGACCTGAATGTGAATGCGAAGATCCTTCTTTCCAAAAGCCAGCTTAAGAGTGTCGGCGATTTCATGGTCGCTAAATTGCGAACAGGGTTCGCCCTCATCAATACAATAGACTGCGAGAACATGCTTCAGTGATGGAAAAAATCCAGTGTACATGTGTTCTCCAAACAGCTTCCCTAGAGACTCGCCATTATAGATATCTGCGAAATAGCACCATCGCTCCACCTCGTAACCGGGCATCTGAATCGATTGGATTGAGTTCCAAGGCTCTAAGTTGAGACAAATATTGCCCTCTTTTATATCATCGAGCACAAAGGTACTGATATCGAACACGGCCATTGTGTGGAAAGTTGAAGATGCTTCGTGGCGGAGTTGGCGACAGGTAGACAGTAGCGCTAGAGCTCCTCGGTGAATGCGAGCAAGAGCGTGTGGATGCGGCATTCTCATGCGGACTTGATTATCTGAGCACAAGTATTCGTAGACATTATTGCGGAGTTCGGCGGGGAGACGAAGTAGAGGTGAATTGCGCTGGTTCTTGGTTGTCCTGGGAGATCAGTAAAGGCCCTGGGGAAGAACCACGGAATTTGATTTGCTTACTTGTCCTCGAAGACAGCACAATATCTCATAGCGACATCGACGTCCATGATTGTGGATTAGTTTGAGAGTTACGTGTTGGTCGGTACGTCTAAAGGTCACGAAGTGTAGGACCTGGGTGGAGACGAGCAAACGGAGCTAGCGCAAAGACAGTCAGTCTCACTCTTGCCCTTGACGCTCTGTAACACAACTATAATATACGACAAGCGCCAAGTAATAGAACACCGACTAGAGAACTGTTGCAAAAATGAACAAAACGGCCTCTTTGAGAGTTTGCTCTGAGATTCCTGCCATGTCATACGCGAATACTTAGGTGAGGCAAAACGAGCCGTGGAAGTAAACATAATATGCGGTGAGTCTCATGGTTACTTGCATTCCGGCCGCATTGATACTACAGACTCTCGTCTTCGACCTATATCCGTGCCAACTACCTAGGCAGGCGCATCTCTACCCTCAATAGGCTATGTATAAGCACTTCACCTGATTGTCCATGGCAAGAACACCCCGTATCCTCTTCTACTTGTTCCTGCCATTCCCTACACCGACGACTGTCACCTCGCACGGCTGGCATCACGTACCTTGCTACCTCTTCTTTCAGGGGAGCAGTGAGTCTACTGATGACGTTATCCCTGGAGCACTTCGGGTGGACATATTCGATTTCGACTCGCAACCTTGCCATTGATGCAAGAGGTAGACTTCGGAGAAACGGCAGCGACGGCTTGCACTCAGCACTGCTATACCGATAGAGTGCCGGAACTCTGAGGTCTATCCTGATCTCGATTTGTCGCAGTTCTACCATGCGTGGGAAGAGCCTAGCCAGGGTTTCGTACTGCATGCTGTCAGTGTTGAACTGCAGAGTCATCAGCGAACCTTCTTCTTGATACACGCCCTCCGTCGTCAGATTCATTACCGTTAAAAATCTCGCACGGGAGATTGTAGGATGCCTGCGTTTGCGATGCGTTTGCATGAGGCCTTGGGCGTGCAGTACGTCGTAGCGAGTATCCATGTCCATGTTGAAGCGAGCCAGATGGTAAAACTGCTCGGTAGCCTCCCGGTACATTTGCTTGCTTGAGCACATCCACGTTATCTGGTCTTTGTATGTATCTCGAATAAAAACCTTCTGGCCCTGGTATGTTACTCTGAGATGAGCTTTACTAACCATGAAAGCGTCGCATGAACTCCCAAGTGCGTGACGATAGATCTCGTTTCTTATCTCACGCGGGAGAATATCAAAGAAAGGACAGCTTGTATCATGTGAGGGATTCGCGTCGGCCGAACAGTTCTTGGTGACGTGTCTGCTTGGTTGAGTGGGGTTGGTCCTTAACCGGCAATTAGTGTTCCCGTCGCTATATGCGTCGCTCAGAATACCTAGGGTGTCTTCCAGATGGACCGGATAAGCGATGCGTCTCAGCTCTCGTGTGCTCGGCAAGCGTTGGAGTTCCAGGGGCATGTTGTGCTTCGAGGTGATTGAGGAGGTGGGATGTCTCTGCGAAAGAAGCGTGGATTAGGACTAGAGAAACTGAAGGGAACCAGACGGGTCGCGTTATGTAGGAACAGGAATGGATAATATTTTGTGAAGATAAGTAAGATCCAAAAGATGGTAATGGAGAAGACACAGCTTCCACCAGGACAAGAGATTAGACCGAATTTATAGTTCAGCTTCTGTACGAAGCCCCAGGCTACAGTCACAAAAACGACTCGGGTTTTTCGCAATTGCCGTTGCTATATGGAACGCGATATTTGGATCAATCAGGCGCCAGCTAGGCCTCGTCGGAGGCACGTGTGACTGCATTTCGTTGGCGGAGAAGATCTCGAGAGGTAGCAAAAGGTTGAGCCGCCCATACTGGATGGGAAATTGCTCTAGCCGAAGATTCTTGTAACGCAGGTAGAAAATTGAACACTTTCATGATTGCAAAGTCGAGTGATACAGTCGCAGATGATGCATGCAGGTCCAGCGCGCTAATCCCAGGGTCCAGGTCCAGATCTCCCCCACAAACGTCGTCATCCGTTCCGCCGACCCAAACAGTCCAACAACCCGGTTGCCTTGCCGCACGCGCGCAGGTATCCACGAAAGGCCACCTTTCAATCACCCGGCCTCTATTAACACATAATCCCGTCTAATCCTCTCCCACACAACATACACTCAAGTCCCCGAGTCCTTCAAACCCCGTACCAACTCGCGCAAAAGACACAGAAAAAGATGGAGAAACTCAAGGAAGCCGAAACAGTAGCAGCGCAACGCTTGCGCAAGACGTTCAAGTACCCGTCCGAATCCGACGATGAAGATACCGTAGAAGCGGGTATGGATGAACAAGGTATCCTTCCCTCTCCTCCATGCCCAATCCCCGCCTTGCTGACAGAACTCCACAGACCGCGCAGCCCTACTCCAAACCCTCAGCACACACGACACATCCACGACGCACACATATACGCTCTTCCTCCTTGCGCTACCCTTACTCCCCATACTCCTCTACATCCCGCGACTATTCGCCCTGTCCACCCTCCCGACCAGTCTAGTCTCTATCGCGAGTCTGCTAGCAACAGCGTATACGTTATATTTCCTGCCGCTACCGCCGACGCAGATGGAGCCAATCGATGGTGTGGACGTCACACCCTCGACACTCCAACAACCATCGAAAGGGAAAGGGCAGGCTAAGAAACCTCTGGGTGGATATGGAATCTACAACAAGACACCGTCGTGGGAACAACCGACTGAGAAGAGTGTAAGGCGGCCTGTACCGTACATATCGGAAGAGGCTGCGGATAAGATAGCGGATTCTATTGTGCCAATTAACAGGGCTGTGTGTGGGCTACTGGCGTTGTATGAGGTCTGGCAAGGGCGTGGCTGGGGTGAAGGGCTCATGGTGGGAGGAGGCTTCTTGCCGGGCGTAATATGCATGATCATCCTGTGGGCGAGGACGGAGTTGAGAATTATCGACATGGATACGTTGGAGAAGATGAACAAGGGTGCTGCACAGGGGAAAGCAAACTGAACACAGATAAACTGCGAGTTTTGGAGTTAAGTCATGGGACGGTCACGACTAAGATACCCATCCAGGAATGCATGTTCGGTTTTCTAGCTGTAATATCGATATCATTAGGTTGTATGTATTGGTGAAGGAATATGTCCGTGATCAATGTCATGTCGTGTCGAATGCAAAAGTCCAACGCTGCGCTGACTTATGCGGAGCTGTACCAAAGATGCCAAACCAACGCCGCGCTCGCTGAAAGTTACAGATTCCAAATTTCTCTTTTTGCGTAGCCAGCACTAGGCATATTATGGGCTAGCTTTTGGGACTTCAATGTCCGAGTCGATATCTATGCGTGTAATGTGCTCGAAGAGGTTTGAAGTTGATGGAAGAGGTTCCTAACCACGCTTCCAGAACTGGTAGTTCTTCTTTTGTGGCTTCTCGTTGGCTTCGCCGGCGACCATATTGGTGTCCCTGATGCCGCCTGCCTCTGTGCCAGCAGCGTCCATGTGGTACGCCTTTTCGTTGCCTCTCTTCTTGCCCTTCTTGACATCTCTCCTTGAGGCGCAGCAGCAGCAAAGCCCCATCTGTACTAGCCAGGCAAATATGGCGAAAGCACTTGCCACCCACATGAAGGCGAAGAGGGTGGTGCCTATCTCTGCCGATATGTTTAGCTCAGCCACACCACCGATAGTGTTGCGGAAGATGATGAACATGACGGTTGCGATGACCGAGGCGACGGTTACGAAGAGGGCGTTGAGGAAGGCGAGGATTGCGACGACGAGGGTAAGCCAGCGCGTGTAGATGGAGATGGGCATGACGAAGATGAGGACGAAAGACAAGACCGTTGCGGTGAGGAAGAGACCGAACATCCAGTTGGAGACGAGATGGATAAGGTCGAGAATGTCGTTGATGTCGGCGGGAAGGTTGACTGTAGACATGCATGTTAGTTACTCTGTTTCCAATGCATGATATCTAAGACTCGGGATGTGAAGCAACTTACTCGAAGCCCCAGCAAGAAGCTCATTACGCAGGATTTGCACAGGATTGAACCAGTATAGCGTCTTTGGCTCACTGCAGAAAGTCACGCCCTCACCCGCGTATCCCTCGCAGAATCCCCATAGCCCAACTTGATAGAAATCATGCAGTCCGAGCGTTTGCGCGATAGTGTTGATAAGAGCGAAGTTCGGTACGCTGGCAGGCACGATGTGGCTCAGGTCGAGGCGGATGAAATACCAATTCTTAATAACGGCCTTGTTGCGTACACCGGAGATGTTGACCAGGATCAGGAAGATGAGTGTGATGAAGAGGAAGAAGGATGTGATGAGCGCCCATATTTTGCGTGTGCGAGTTGCGCGCTTGATTTGTTCTTTGCTGAGGTCTGGGGCGGTTTGCGTGACGGCGGTGTCGTCCGACTTGCGGCGGCGCGAGAAGATGCCCATGATGGACGACTCGGGGATTTCCAGGCGTTGAAAGGGAGAAGAAGCAAGGCGTGCTGCAGCGGAGGATTGTGAGAGAAGAAAGTGAACAAGCAATGACCGGGTCTCAGACGAACGACGTAGAGAGCGAAGATCCGAAACGTTTCGTCGATTGAATGTCCAGGCCAAGAATGCCTTGAATCCGGGGCAACGCAATCTCCTACGCGCGTGCAGCAGCAGCAGTCGTGTATTTTATGGAGCCTGGTCGAAGATCGCGAGCTATGACGTACGGGACCCCTAACAGCAAAACTAGACACCGCAAGAAGGCGCTGGCGACGCGGCGCCCTTCTCACCAACGACACACATCGGCACTAGGCCACGCGCCTAAGACACCAGAGGGCAAATCACTGCGCGCGACTGAAGCACCGGCGTGGCGCACGTTTGCTATGAGCATGGTCTGGCCGGTACGCGCGTGCGTGGCTGGTCATGACGTCGCGCTGGGCACTGTTTACTGGTGATCTTTGGGGGTGGAGTTGGCTACTGTGTGGCTGTGCATGCTCTACTATGGTGTGGATAAAATGGAGGACAATGTATGTAAGAGTGAGATTCTCGCGGGTAATAGAGGAGCGGCGTCGATGATCTACATACGTGGATAATTCTCTCGATGATGGCGCAGGCGGATGCGGAAGGATGCGAAATTGCGCTAGGCTTCGGATCTGCGCGGCCAGACAGAGGGGGCATCGCGAATCCACACTATTGCATGGCTCGACGTTGAGGCTCCTTACTAGACAAACTCGTGTTCGGGCGGCTGGCATCACTAGTTACGTCTAATGCACAACATCACGCGTGGCCAGTACGATGCGCTTCAAGTAATGTTTTTTCTTTCCATTCCTCTATGTGCTCTGCTAGATGTTCCACAATCACTCAAGCCTCCACGGTCTCCAAACCACCAAGCTGCCCTCCACATCTCAACTTCGCCATGTCGCAGCAACGCAGAAGAATAAAAATTAGACATTGGTAAACGCCAGCCCATCGCTAAACCGCCCTAGAAACGAGTAATCTGCCGGTCATTCGTTGCACAACCGCGATGGAGAAAAATAGGAAAGCGTACTAGACGGACCGTCTGTACAGGTTGTTGCTGTGATGTGAAGATGGAGGGTAGCCAACGCGCGCTGTGTCTATGCCACGATACCAAGGAAATCATCAAGGCCGCTAAAAAGCAGTGTATAGAGAACAAGTTGACATAATGAGCTTTTAATGTTCGGTCGAGTATGCGGAAAGCTCAGCCAGCGAGCAGGATATCTGTCGTCAAAAATGTGTGCTGAGGAAGTCGCGACTAGTTTAGGCGCCCTCTACCATGTTCATCCTGGGTTTTAATTGCACCATGAAGTCATCCTTGGTACCCAGAACGTCCCTTGGTATCCTGCTGACACGGTTGGCTCCGCTGCGAACAGCAAATCGGCCAACTGCCGAGATGCCAGAGTGATTTGATCGGATTGAGCCAGCATCTGAGGCACCGCCACCGGCAGGGTCACGTATACGAGCAGGTGGTGCGAAATCGAGCGCAGTGAAGGTACCCGACTTGCGCATCAAGTAGGGACTGGGTAGCGCTGGCAGTTCGTCGTAGGATCCGACGAGGGGTGTGTGTGGTCGTACGGCCGGGCTGTATGGCCTGGGAGTTCCAAGAGGGCTGTCAGGTCGTACGCCGTTTTGCCTCTCGCGGAACGAGACTGGCGGTGCAAAGTCGGCGGCGTCGAAAACCATGGAGCTCTCGGTAAGCTTAGCGGGTGTTGGGAGAGAGGACAAAGCGGATGGAGGAGGCAGCGGCTTCTTCATTGGCGGAGGCAAGCGTCCGCTCATTGAAGACATGCCACGCGGAGGTGGATATTGTGAGGAAGCCATGGAGCCGTTTGACATGTGCGGGCCTCGAGGACCAGTGGCAGTGTTGCTTCGGAACCGGGGAGGAGCACGCGGGGGAGGAGTCATGGCACGACGAGTGATGGGCTCAGCGAACGGAGCGTTCGGCTGAGCGACAACGAAGGCACCGGTGCGAGGGTCGAAGACAGTGCCGTCTTGGTACTCCGAGCCGTAGTCTTCAACGTAATCGGTGTATTGGTGGCCGCCAGCAGGCTCAGGCTTCGAGTCGTCAAAGTATTCCTTGTAGAAAGATCGGATACGGTTGGCGCGCTCCTCGGGGTTCTCCTGAGGGTCATCGGAAGGCATGGGACGGAGGCTCATGGACAGACGGTTAGAGCTGGGGGCGAAATCGTCGACTCCAAGACCAACGTTCTGGGGACCAGTCGAGTAGCGAGGCTTAGGTGCAACAATCTTGGGTCCCTCGCTTTCCTTGGGAGACGGCGGTGTGATTTGGAAACCATCGCCGTAGCTCGAAGTGCTGATGATGCTGTGCGTGTTGGTGTTCTCTAACACAACAGCTTGGGACTTAACGCGTGGCAATGTGGGGATGTCGTTGGTGGTCTGGACGGGTGACTTGCTGACTTGCTTCTCGGTGACACCAGGCTCAGGAATGGAGATGGTGGGAACATCGGTGGGCTTGAAGGCGGCGTATTGGGTGGTGGGCTCATCTGAAGGCGAGGTGGCTGACGGAGGCGAGATGGGAGACGACTTTTCTTCAAACCGTGGGTTTAAAGGACTGAGAGGAATACCCGCCTCAGGGAACTTGCTGTCTGGGGATCGCGAACTGTCAGGGGACAGAGACTCGCCGCGAATGGGGTGCGAGGTCGACATCCTCTGTGCATTCTGAAGAAGGCCAGCCTGAAGACCTTCCTTCCTTGTTCCTGCGCTTGAAGTGGTGTACATAGATCTGGCGTCGTTTCCATAGGGGCCGCGGCTTGCGCTGCGGATGCTCTGGTCGTCCTTCAGATAGGCTACGGGGCCGTAGGGGTCGTGAGGATCGTGCTGCGAACGCGATAACGAGTGGAACGACTCCCGAGAGCCATGCAGGCCGACGGGCAGAATGTACGGGCTTCCAGTCTCGATCGAGAGACCTCGGTCGTGGCCTCCAGGGATTTCCTTCTCTGACACGCTCATCTCAGGACCTCCCTTCTTTCCGGCCTTGGCGACACCCTCCATGCCCCAGTCGTGAGACTTGTACTTGTCTTTGGAGTCTTCCTCTGCGAGCTTCCTCTTGTTCCTGCGATGTAAAAAGAATAGCACGATCGTTACACCGACGACAGGTACACTACATGCCGTTAGCGCATTCAAAGCTGAACAGACAGCCAACTCACATGATAGCCAGTGCAATAGCAATGGTTGGTACTTGGGTTGGCTTGGTGCAGCCAGGATCGCTGTCGTTGGTACATGTTGCGCTGGCGCGGGCCACCAGTACACGTGAGGCTCGTTCAGCTAGTTGGATCGTCTGGCTTGCACTGCTGGGAGAGCCAACGTGGATGTCGCGGTGCACATGGTGCATGTGTTGGTGATGTGAGTGCGGCATGGCTCTAAGACCGATGTCGCATGTGAGGTCGCAATCGATAGAGCTAGTAATGGATCCGGGGAAGCTCGTCCTTGGTATTGTCGACGTGACGCTACGATGCAGGTATTAACAACGTGAAGTCGTAACTCAGTCGTGACAGCTAGCTGGCAGAATAGTATATGCGAAACTCGTTCCGGGGTAGTCGAGGAGTGAGCGGACGGCAATAGCCAAGGTGACAGCAACACAAGCAAACAAACTTCGGCCCAAAAAAGAATGACTGGGGTAAGATACGATAGAGCTGCGAAGGGTGCTGGTGGTGGTTGCAAAAAGAGCGACAAGCCCACGGAGAGGTGAGTTGAAGGAAAGAAGACGGATGGGCGCGAAGGGTAGATGAGGCGCCGCACAGGAGCCTGATCTCCGGTTCTGGCTGACAGGCCTCCTGATTGGGCGGCTGTCTCAAGCCTTGCACGGGTCAGGCCTGTTACGCCGAAGCAGAGAGTGAAGGGCCCGCGTTCGTCCCTAGGCGCAGCCACACGTTTGACCTTGAGCCGGCCCGCTGATTGCATTCACGCCCTCACCCACCGCCAGCTGCGTCCCGACGTCTTCACTGCTATCGTGTCTCTCTGCACGCAATCGATAGAGCTATCGTCGTATTTTCCCAGCTGCACATCCACCCGTCAGCTGCACCCGAAACCCCTACTGGCCTGCAGCTTCAGGAGGCGGCTAGGCCGCACCGTTTATTTTGGATCGCGCCCGTGCGGACCCGCTAGCCGCAATGGGCGTCGCTACTGCAGGAACCCTTTCGTGAACTTCCGTCATTCGTCGGTTCTTCTTCAACAACAGATTGTCGACCAGGGCTCCCGTTGTGAGCTCCAGGCCATACGACCGCTCAGAAGCGCCCTGGGCCCCTGAACCATACTATGTACACGCGAACGCCCGTCTCTCCACGCTGCAGCGTCGTGCTACGTTCCCTGATGTACAACAGCTCAGCGATCTTTTTTCGCTGCATAGCCACTCTCGTCCTCTGGTCGCCCAGGACCCGCAAAAACACAATCCTCCCCCTTTCCGATGCTGTGGAGCTCAAACTGGTCCAGAACAAACCCGCTCCACGCTGTCTTCATTTCCCGATCCCGCAGCGGCCGAGCGTTGGTTGTGCACGACCTGCGACGGCCTTGCGTTCTGCATGTAGGCTCCCCCGAGCCCGCTTCCGCTTAACAACCGTCATTTATCGAGATTGTGCCCTTCACCCGTCATATTTGTTCTGCTCCCCTTTTGACATGTGAAACTCTTCGCAGCTTTGTGAAACTCATAGGCATTGAATGCGCAGAATGGGGTTGCAGTCGTGCATCGCTTTCTGTACGACGACTGTTGAGGCACGAAGGAACAGCCAAATCTGCCTCACCGCCACGAGCCTCGCCCTACGAGACCCCTTCATCACTAGGGAGATTACCCGTCTTTCGCCATCGGAATCGCCATCAAAATCGGCTTCTGGTGTTTGATGAGCGCATGGTTACCGGCATAATGTCTAGGCCTTTACTACAGCCTCGCGTGTACGGCTTTGTTGTCGGGAGATTACTCCATGTGATGTCATGTTGGACGACAGTGCACTTGAGTAATTCATCGTTAACTTTCAGTTTTGAGTCTACTTGTTAGTGAAAGGGTATATCCTCGTCGCGCACGTACGCATCGAGAACGACTCTTTGCGAATCTTGAATCATGAATCGATCGACAGTGGTGTGAACTGTAACCCTAAGCGCCAGAAAGTGGGTTGTACGACAAGTGTCACAACTTAGACTTCGTGGCAGGCGACCTTCACCTTTCCATGCGTTTTGGGATCTACGTATTCCTGGTGGAATATCTCGTTGCTTGTTTTCCGACTTTTGGGCATATGGACGATCAACAACTACTGTCGTTGGGGGTTCCATGCCCATTGCGGTTCGAAACAAACGGACGTACACCGGCACCTCGAAATGCAATCAGTGCCGGTGGGCCAGCTTCCAGTAATCCCCAGAACGCGATGTCATGGGATCTTCTGCAGACTAAGGTAGACAGAGGTCGGCTTTACATAATCCCAATGGATCTGGGGATACCAGGTTCATTTTTTACTTGATTGATTCGGCCATATGCCTTCTGAGATCCATGCAAGGGTTGATTCAATGAAAGACGTTTGCCTGTGAAAGAATCCTTCGATCGCTTCGATAACCACGCGCTTGCAAAGATCCGAATCGGGAGGCGTGAGCTTATATGGTACGGAATGATTGGAATACCAGAGAATAATTTTTGCACGCATTAATGACGGGCTGGTTCGAGAGCCAAGATTTCATCATTCCCGACGGCGTAGATGTTTATGTTGTCACACCGTTCTTGATTTAATGAGTAGAAGTCGGTGGCGTTGGTATTGAGTGCTTCGAAGGGGATATATCGGCTTCAGACGCTGCCGGACATTCTCTTCTTTGTCGAACCTTTGATTGGGTCATATCGTAGGCGCCCATGTTCGGCAAAATTCCAGCGGGGACTGTGATCGATTGTATAGCGTCTGCGTAGAAGTCGTGAGATGCCTGGAAAGTGAGCCAATGCCCGCTGGATATTGGGAGCGACTCTGTTTGAAGATATAGCGAAAGCCAATTCGGTTGCATCCGGGTTCCTAGTATGTCGTGACTGTAACACCTTAGCATGTATCCTCGAGCTGATGTTAGCATGCTTTGGTGATGCAATAGCTTTGTGGTGTTGATTACACGGGCAAACTCCGTCTCGCGAAGTGCAACGCAATTACTTCCTGCTCATCCGTACACGGCTAAGATCGTGTTCGCAGAACCTTTAAAGCCGTCAGAAGGAGCTCCAACGTAACAACTGATCTGTGCAGGCTCGTGATTGTGGTATACACAACTGCCGGATGTTCGAAAGAGGTGGGCTTCCTCGCGAGTCAAACCGCATGCTCTTGCTAGCACCAACGATGATGTCCGCGGACGGGTAGTGGAGGGTCCCTCATGACGAAAAAGAAAATATAGCATAGCTAGCCGTGCAGCAGTATATATGCAGCGTGACCTGGGTCACGCCGCACGACGTGGGCTTGCAAGTGTGCGGCCATACAGCATTAGCGATGGAAGCCGACAGAAGCGATCGTGGGGACAGAACGTGGCTGGCCAGGAGCGGGTTTCACCGAAGAAGTACCGATTGACTATGACGCATTGGCCATTCTCCTCTCACGAGACAAATCACCATCGAACAACGAAGACGTACATGCAACACGACATTGACCTGTTACCGACTCGCTGCTCACCCTTCACACCCTCTTGCTACTTTCTTTGATTACATTAACCACCACTCCGCCCAAGCTCTGACGTTGGATCTCGATAAGGGCTCATCCCCAGCCCTGCAGCTCGCGATTCCCTTTGGTCCCTGCGCTGCGTAGCTACGCCCCACTGCCACCCCAACTTCTTAAGGGTCCGATCTCCCTACACAAGCCGCACCAGCAACATGTCGCACTTCACCAATATGGCCGCCCCGCACACGCTATCTCCCAGGAGTGCCACACCAAGCTCTGGGAGCCGAACGATGGAGGTTCGACCTCAGCCCGTATTGCGTCTGTCAGCACCTTCCGGTGTGCTTCGTCTACGCGCAGAGCCATCAGAACGCCGACACATTCAATGGGCCGAAGACGTGGTCGACAACGAAGGCATGGGCAAGAAATCTTCCAAAGGTACGGTGATCTACTTCGCGCAATGCTGTTATAGCAGAGGCTAACAAATCTGAAGTTTGCTGCATCTACCACAAACCCCGCGCCGCTGACGAGTCTTCTGACGACGACTCCTCGGACTCATCGTCAGACTCAGATTCCGACTCCGAGCCCGACAACAGCACTGCAAGGCCTGCTGGGCGGATGGGTGGAGCGCGCGGCAGACGGCCACATCAACATGCTCACGACGATTGTGAGGACGTCCACGATCACGGCGAGGGCTCTAGTACCCCGCAAAAGCACAAGCGCCAACGGAGGAAGCCAAGCCCAAATGCCTACGAGAAGATGCCGAAGCAGAAGAAGTAAGCTGCGCTCTAGCTGGTAAATTTCCGGTGCCCACTGGGGGTTGGTCAGTACGACTTGAAAACGATTTTCATTGCTTGGAGTTACGGGTGTCCATGAGGCACATCATGATTTGGACTGCGTCATTGCATAGCGCTGGGAAAGGACTTGGATAGTCCGCAAAACGTCGCCTTTTGTGGCTGGACGTGAGACATTAGATGCAACTGAGCATTGTCTTGTAGCATTAGAATTGCACATGCGAGGCTGAGAGCCTCAATTCCTACTAAACGCCTTCTCATCCTCCTTGTCTCTGATTGGTACAATCTTCACCGTTCTTCCATGTACACGCTGTTCTGCAGGTGTGAAACCAATTGCAGAAGACGTTGGGCCCCGCTGCATGTATCTCTCATGGCAAGACGTCTTTACTCGCTATGTCTTGCGGATCAAAGTACGAAGACATGCACGTTCAGCCGATCACGCGTCGATTATCGCCCTTGTCGACTACCCTTACTCGTAGAGTTTCCGGCAGCGCGAAAACTCAATCAGAAGTTAACCCACGTGTCAAGACCGCTCAGTCCTCTGCAGTAGCTGCATTCGCCTGTTCTATCACCGCAGGAGCGTGTTGTGTAGGAATGCGGACAAGCGTCTGGGGCAATGGTGGCCCATCCTCTGCCTTCTTTTCCGTCTCATCCTCGTCTTTCGGTTTTGGAAGTTTTGCTTTTTCGCATTAGTGCTTGCTGGATTTGTGAGAATGGAGAACATACTTGACGCCATGTTTATAGCTCTTAGCACATTATGCCAGTTTGATAGCACTGCTGCGACCGCTGATAAACCGCAACGTTAGTATGATGTTCCCATCGTGCCGGCTGCGAGACCTATCGATCCAGCTTTCTGCGTGCAACGCCTGACATACCTTCTGTTCCATCTGACAATGTCGATAGCTTGTCAGCGAGCATCTGCATCTGGTCTGCAAGCCCTCCGCTTAGCGCTTGCAAGTCCTTCAAGTTGGCTAATTCGGCTTTCTTTTCTGCAATGCGCGCGAGCAACACGGGGGATTGTTGCTGGGACCCGCCCATGGACTGGTTGCGGAGATGCGAGGGAAGCGGCCGTGTGAAGTTTGACATATTTCTTAATCGGTCAACTTTAGTTGACGTGGTCTGATTTGTGGTTGACGAAGTCGAGGTCGGCAATAGTAGGGAGGTGTTTTTGAATGTGTAGATGCGTCAACAGGAGGAAAGTCTGCCCCGAGGAACACGTGAAAACTGACGTGTCGAGCTTTTGCGTTTTTTCGTCTGGTGAGATACGCATGCTATCGCCACATCAAATGCTGCCCTGCTGCATTGGTGAACGCGTTCGTGCCCCTCTCGTCACGTGGACGCGCCCTTGGCGCTAACCCGTCTGAACTTAGCTTTGTTGCTATGTAAACATGCAATGACGAACATAGAAGGAACACCTACCGACGCCCTAGAGTAGCAACGCCACGACAACTGCGCGACCGTCTACAATACTATAATTAATCTCGACATACCTATCTGCGCATATGGCGCGTCTCAACGAGCCGCCGATTGCACCCCAGCCGTCGGCGGAATCCATCGAAGCCCTCAAACGACGCTTTTTGAGGCAAAACCGCGAACTCGCAAAGACGAATTCGATCCAATCTATCCGCATCCGCAGCCTCGAAACCGACTGCTCGCGACTTCTTGCCGAGAATTTGGCATTGCGCGAGCAAGTCTTGAATCTCCATAACACGATTGAGTCGCGTCCGGTACTCGACCAATTTGATGTTGTCAAAACACAGCTTGAAGCCAAGCTATCAGAGCTCAGCAGCCTGGTAGCTGGCCTATCGCAAACAAGAAGTGGGAGTGGGAAAGACAGAGGAAGACGGAAAAGCCAGATGACTGCGAAGAGGAAGAGCGGAGAAGAGCGGCAATGGAGGAGTGGACTGGGTCTACAGGAGGTTGAGAACGCCATGCTGCCTACTATCACGGAAGACAAGTACTATCCTCGCAGGACAATGGGGTACGTCTGGATCGCGTTCCAAGCAGCGACACGTACAGACGCGCATGAAGCTAACTTCTTGTAGTGCGGACGAGCTTCAGCAGACCTTAGAAGACCCAGATAGTCAATCCCCAGACATTGGCCCTCCGCCAGTTGCCCGATTCGAAGACGAAGACCCCATCGGTTTCGACCCCAGCCCCGCGATAGAAGAACAGCGAGAAGAAGCTGCAGACGACGGTGAACCTGCACTATCGGTGAACCTCGAGACGCGTAAGAAGCGACGCGAGAGCGGGCCCAAGCTCAATATACGTCGTGTATCTCTCTTCGAATCACCGGAAGAGTCTGAAGAGCCAGTCGCGAAGCCTCTGCGCACTGGGGCCAAGCGGAAGTTCAGCGTTCAAGAGGATGAGGAAGTGAACCAAGCCAAGAGTGATGCTTTCAGGTTCAGCCGCCGGAATGCCCCAGGTGCTTCGGACGTGGAGGCGTCAAATGATGACTCTAGACCTTCTGCACTAGAACGCCCTCCCGTCCTTTCAGCTAGTAAGTACCCCCAAAGCAATAGTGTGTACAAATCTGACTTGGTAGAACCCGTCAATACCGATCCAGTCTTGTCGCCAAAGAAGCAACGCTCTTCAGGTCAAGACAAACCAGATAAGCCAGACAAGCCAGCACCTAAGGCTCGCAGCCGCCCTCGATTGAATATCACGCGCAACACGACGTCAGAACTCCCGCTTCTACCAATGCCTGAACCTGTGCCTACTGCTGAGATTGTGCTTGACTCTCTACCCCCGAAAACACCCGCCGTGGAAGAGACCTTCTCTCCACCATCTACAGAGCCGTCGACACAACGACCAGACAACAAGGATACACCACCACCAGGGGATCTCAACTCAGTAGATCAGACCGGTCAAGCCGGACGACCGGGTAGACGAGCCCGTCCCCAAGTCAGTTACAAAGAGCCCAGTCTCAATGTGAAGATGCGGCGTCCAGACGCCAAGCTGGTCGACGCGGTGATCGATCGCAGGGCCAGTGTAGATACTCAGAATGTACCTTCTACATTGGTCAAACGGGACGCCGATGGCGAAATCGCGTGGAAGCCGGTATCGGCAGTCACTCAACCGAGGGGCGAGGAAGAAGCTGAAGCTGGAAGCCCGTTGAGACAGAAGCTTGACCGGAACCAAGATTCCAAAGCATCGCCCGCGTCAATGGCTGAGCCAGAAGAACGATCAACGACCTCGAAAGCCATCTCCGCGCTCATTACAGAGACTAGCACTGCTAAGAGAAGAGTGGCTACTTCAACTGCAGGACCAGTGTCGGAGCCTCTCACCGCCAAATCTGCAGATCTTGCCCTCTCAAGCAAAGATACGATAGCTGTGAGACAAGCACCACCAGAGAAGGACACTTTGGCTGTATTCGACTTCACGGACTCGTCACCTGCTGACACTGGGTCCAACCCACGTGCCCGCGTCAACGAACTTGCCAAAACAGCGAGAAGCGCACGGCGACACTCCGCTATGCCTACATCTTCCTCGTCATCGGTGTCGGACGAGCGCAGAGCTGAAAGGGAGAAGACTGAGGGCGCGCTCCCTTCTTTGCATAAGCGCACTGGCAGCGGAAATGTGAAAAGTAGTAGTAGTACGAGCTTAGCGAGAAGCAACAGTACTAATGGTATTGCTAGGAGTACGTCGAGTGCTCGAACGACAGTAAAAGACAAGAAGCCTCCCACTGTAGGAAGCTTACCAGCCAATGCCAGCACGAACGACCTCGGGACGAAGGTCGATGGTGTGGAGGACGCAAAAGTACGGGATAGAGAGAGGGAGACGAGCACGCTGAGAGCCGAACGCGCCGCTAGTCGACGGAAAAGTATGATGCTTTAGGGATAAGTGCAGAGTGCAATGTAGACATGGAGGCGTTTTTCTGGTGTATTGGCGTTCTGGGGGGCATGACATGAGCCCTTTCTCCATAGCGGCGGCGTTTCTTTGCGAATGATACCTGATCTCGCGAGATCGTCTCTGGTTTAGTGTAATCGGATCGCCTTATGATCATTATGAAGTCTGATGTAACGTTGCGTTCTACGATTTTTTACCTCGTTGTTCTTGATGGCATAGTCTTTACACATTTGTGATTCACAATGTTGCCTCTTCGAAGAGATTCTCGTGGGTCGTTCTTGTGTAACTTTGCATCATCGACTGCGTATGGGATTGCACTCATTGCTTTAGTTAGCGGGAACATAGCTATGGAAGAGTCTTTCTGTTAGCAAACTACACGCAGACAAGAGTGATTGGTGGTGATGATGTAAGTGATTGTATTGTTGTTCGATATATGTCTCTCCCTCCAAACGCGTCTCTTGCCTTCCCTCGATATGACGAAACGAGTGTCCAGTCCCTTTGCTCGAAACAGTCTCTCTTTGAATGCCACATCTAACGGCTCCTGTCCTCGTACCAATCCTTGCTCCCATTGTTGCTGAAGACCCTCTTGAAGCCCTTGGAAACAGCGTCAGTGACGCTAAAGTCATTGAAGAGCCACTGGTTGCTGTGTCGGCCATAGTACTTGAACTCCTTAGCTTCCTCGCTCTTCGCACTCCTGCCGCTGCCAACGCTGCTTTGGGTGTTCCTGCGGCTGCGCTTGTGAACGCGCGGCTTGCTGAACTCGCCTGGCGCGACGCCGACACTTTCAGCGTGCGTCTTGGAGCTGGGCTCAGCATGCATGACGCGGAGACCAGAGTACTGCGAGTACTGGGAGTCGTTGGTGTCCGTGGTGGACGTTGTTGCTGACTTGGTGAAACGGAGCATGATGCCGCTGTCAATAGAGGTGGATCGGGGACGTCGCTGGGACAGAACTGAATCGGAGGCGGTATCTCCATTGGTTTTGGTGGTGGAGTTGTTGTTGGATTTGTTTTCGAACGAGACAAGCCTTGAAGTCAAGTCTTGTGCGTCGATGCGTTGGTTGTTGTAGTCAGTCATCGGCAGGATGGTCGGGGACTGAGTGGTAAAGGTGATGACGTTGGGGTCTTGGTTGATAGTGGAGTGTGTTTGATAGTCTCGAATCTTGTCTGACTTTGATGTTGAGGCTATTGGTTTGGAACTGATGCTCGTAGGTGGTGCTACCATCGATTGTGGCAGTGTATGCTAGGGGTATTACTCGAGTATATATGCTTTCTCTCAGAGCCCGCCAAGACTACGTCCTTCACCTCAAAATGCAGTCAAGACTTATTCCCGCTCCCAAGCCTCTTGGGTGGAGTCACGGGCTCGACGTAGGGGAAGTCGGCTCGGCACAAACGTCTATCTTGGCCCAACCATAAGCTTCATCCAACGCTAACAACCCACTTTATCCTGCAGTGTTCTCAGTCTCGTTCGGTTAAACGCTATCGTACGCCAAATACGAGAACACATGACCTCTAACCCTTGCGCGTAACGGTCAGCCTTACGGCTGTATCGGCACGCAAAGAGACCGTGCTCTAGCCACAGCAAGCCACACCCAATCCCCGGTTCAGTAGCAACACATTATGCAAGGCCGCGAATGCATGCTCCTGCAGCATGACATCGTTTTTACTAGCCACGGCTGGGCGAGACTCCGATCTTTCCGGCTAGCCACTTAGAGATCTAGCTGTGGCTTGTGAGCTGTGGCTCGTGAAGAATTCAACAACATTAGTCTCGGCCTTGCGGCCTGAAGAGTTGAGCCGCAAGAGTCGGTCAAGCCACACGACGTTGAAGGGCCCTCAAAGTGGACACTAGCTGGATTGAAGTGCTCAATAGATTCGTCAGGAATTGAATGCGTTGCCAGCGTTCCACGCTGTAGCCAAAAAGAAGATGTAATCTTCGGTGACAGATGATATCGACGAATATCAATAAATGCAAGGGCTGAGCGCTGATGTACCTCGAGCGCAAGGATCAACTTTTGATAAGAAGCCCCGAAACGTTGGACACGTCTCGAGCAGTCGCCGACGATGTGCTATCCGTGCTCGACATCAGGTTCTGACGCGCGTCAGGATGCATGGAGGATGACGTGCAGAAGGAGACAAGGAAAGAGCTTGCAGCCAAAGCTACTTTGTGGACTTGGAAGGACCATGAGGCGCTAAAGAATTTTGACCATAGAAAAACAGGAGTAGGAAGCTGCATCTGACTGGAAATGGCTTCGCTTGCCAGCCGAAACGCAGCTTCGATTCTTGAAAGTTAACATTCGAAGCTAAGCTTTCTCTACAGAAGCACAATATCATAACTTGTGTCGTAGTATAAGAACAACGCCATACGCCGCATCATCGTAATGGGTATATGGATATCAGAAACACCTGCCAGCGCCGCGCATTGTAATTCAAGCACCAGTTCATACACCTGGGACACCTCCCTTGCTCCGAATGCGCCCGTCCTTGACCGAGCCTATTGTGACACCTGCTTCGCCAGTCATCCAACCTGGCATCTTCTCACCATCTACAATACCCTCTTCAACCAGTTGTCTGATGCCAGCGAAAACATGCGTTCCTTGAAAAGCGACTCGCACATTCGGTACCCAGCCTTCTTCGCTTCGTATTTCCTCAATATCTTCCGCGGTTCTATCGAGAAGGGAAGGACGGCCACGTCGTGCCTGGTGAGAAGTCTGGGCATCGAGGTTCGATGTATCACCGTCTACTTGCGTCGCAGTGCTGCCATTGACGGGAGACGGGAATGGGTCATCAATGCGAACTTCGACTCGTTCAAGGCCTTGACCATCGTCGGGCTGCGCCGAGCTACCGAACCGGCCAGCGGCTATCTCTTTTCTACGTTTGGCCTCTGAAGACTCTTTGTCGTCCAGTGGTCGCTTAGGCCTGCCTGGCCCAGTCTTGGGTCCACCGGCGGCACTGGCTTTTTCGCCTGCACTCTTCTCTTGTCCGTCGCCTTTTTGTGTGGTAATGAAATCTAGCGCATTCTGGCTGAAACTATGATCCTGAAAGATGCTCCAACCACCTGCTGCTGCATTGCTCTTGCCGGGACCGCGATACGTGAGCAGCGCATCGAGTGACTTGGTAGTGAAGTTTGTGCTTGTCAACTGGTAACGCGCAGAAGGTCTCGAGAAGGCTTTCGGTATTGCTTGTTGCACGATGTCCCTCAGATGCCGCCCCTCATCTCCGACGACCTGGCCGGTGAGCGTTGCTAGCGACGAATATACAAAAGGCGAGCCATTTGGCCAGACGAAGAATACGGCTTTCGCACTGTCTGTGCTACTAGACTCTACGGTCAGCGATGCCTCGTTGCTGTAGGGCGAATCGTGTATGTAGACGCGTAGTATGGTCATGGGCGATGTTTTTATCCGTGTCATCAGGTAATGCGCCTTCATCAGTGGCGTCAATTCTCTTGCAAGATTGGACATGAAGGTTTGCGCCTGGAAGCGTGGGAGGTGGTCTGAATCGTTTGTGACTTCCATGTCCGTTATTGGTGATCGCGCATTCGGTATTTTAGTAAGACGCTTGGCTGTCCAGCGCAAGGCATTTGGATGGTCGAGGAGGTACTGGATCTCAGCCGTTGCCAGCTGGTACATGGATATGCCGTGTCGCCAGTCTCCCTCGAGTATGCGGTCGAGCACCTCCCTCCTGCCACCTTTGCGCGCGGCAAGCTGCTTGTACGTCTCCTGGAGCACCTCATAGCTTTGCGCCGGCTCGTATATCTCCTCCTCATCCTCATCCTGTATCCGATCGCCGAGGAGGTATGGCTTGCAGAAGTCGCGGTTCTTCTTGCTGAGCCATTGCAGCGCGAGCGATACGAGGGACTGGCGGGAGAGCTTGGTGAAGGTTCGCTGGACTTCGCGGTGGTTTACGGGCAGCCGGTGGGAGTGGGGGATGTTCTTGTAGTCGGGGGCGGTAGCCATCACGTCGATGCGCTTTTGGTCTACATGGAGGGGTTGCTGGGCGTTGTTGATCGGACGATGTTATCGATAGTGGAGTCGCGACGCGTCGAGGAGGAACGTGGGACACCACGTGACATGGCCTCCCCACCTAGCCATCACACCCAGCCTTGGAGGTACCACGTAGCGACAGACATGTGCTCTCAAGCCACGAATCGCCCCGAAGCGCTTGGATTTGAACACTTTCGATCTGGTGTCTTTGACTTTGGTCCTTGTGCGGCTAGGCATAATGATAGTTCCACTTCCTAGGTAGTCTCCAGACCTACCTAGGTACTATGGTGCTGGTCCGTCATAGATGACCATATAGTATTACCTATGTTGATACACGTGAAGCTGTTCCCAACGAGCCTGCAAAATCACTTCAAGACTGTATCCCGTTGACAGCCATACGTACTGCCACGGTCGCATACAGCTGTATCATGGCTAGGAATGTTTTACCTTATTCGCAAGACTCGAGTGAGGATTGATTACTTGTTTCTTGCCGAAGATAGCATGTAAATGCCGCATGGAAAGTGCCGTCTTTCAAATCTGGGATCCACCTAGATCGCCGGTCCAGTCTCGGACAAAGACGCTCAAACACGATTGGCTATCGGCAATTTGAACGTCTTGATTACAAACAGTCAGTGTTCAGCTGTCGTAAGAAGGAGTCCTGTGTGCTGACGGTGAGAGAGGTCATGAGAGACTCATCGCTTCATCAATGTTCAACGTTCTCGGGCCAAGCCGCTACCCACAATTTCCTTTACATTCAAAGCTTCGAAATCGAACGCAACAGTCGTTTGCAAGTCCAACCGCACGTGGGGTGAGGCTCGGCGTAAACGCGGCCTGGGGTTTACGGTCGCTAATACCAAGTAGTCAGCTACCGCGGGGCTCCCATTGATCGAGAACGCCCTTCGCACTTTGACGTTCATCCACGTCACGACACCCGCACACATCCCTCTTGCTTTTTGTACTCTCTCCAACGGTTCGCGCAAGAGAACGTGTACACCAATTCAGCGAACTACCCGACGACGCCGCAGCAAAATTCACTCTCGCAATATCAGCTTCTGCCACGCAAGCGCGATCGGATCGGGCCCGGCAGAGAACCGACTCCCACTTTCTCAACAGCATATTACCAGCGACTGGACTCCATCGTCGTCCGGATAGCAAACAAACGCCCATGTCCGCCTACAAAGGGCAGCGAGGGCCCAACGTGTCCCAGTACATCGCGAACCTCAACCAGCTGTCGCCACAGCAGGATCTGCTCGCTGAGCCAGCGCCCGCCGAGGACTTCTCCGACTTCCTGAACGGCGACTTCTTCGACGCGGACGGCGCTCGCAACGCCAGCGTCGACTTTGCTTCTACCAGTGACTTTGGCCTCGGTTTTGAAGCCGAGCAAACACAGCCGTTGAAGACGGACGGAGAGTTTCCGCGCAACCCCAGCACTAGCGTCGACGCGACCATGGACTTCAATCTGAATGGTAAGCATTCTCCCGTTCTTACAGCCGTCCTTTTATCCTGTCGATTGGGTTATTGCCAATCGAGACTCGTCCCTGCCAGGCGTAGTACTCTTCGTCCAATTACGCGGACGAAAGGCGCATGCACACCCCGCCTTGTGTGCAGTATGCATCGTCACCCCACACCCTGTGTGCTAGCCACTCACCACATGGGATGCTGATGCAGCTAAACATCCCTGCAAGCACGTAGTTGGTTGTTGCGCTGAGCAGAAACACCACACACTCACATCACCATCCGACTATCGTAGCCTTGAACACCCATGGCTGACTTTGATACACTCATAGGCGACTTCCCGTTCACCGACTTCAACAACTTCGGTACGGCTCCAGCCTTTGACCCGTCTATGCCACTGGCGCACACTCAGCCTGCCCACTACCCGCTCGCACCCAACTACGCTTCGCCTGCCTCCTCACTATCCCCTGCCGCACAAGGCTACGACCAGGCTTCGAAGAAGCGCAAGCTCGACAATGCCGCTCCCGTCATCCCGCAATCACTCGACGAGAACGCCCGCGTAGCCGCTGAGGAGGATAAGCGTCGCCGTAACACTGCTGCGAGCGCTCGCTTCCGCATCAAGAAGAAGCAGCGTGAGCAGGCTCTCGAGCAATCTCAGAAGGAGGCCCAGGAGAAGGTCGCCAAGCTAGAGGCTACCATTCAGCAACTGCAGACAGAGAACGCATGGCTAAAGGGCCTCATCACTGAAAAGAACGGCGGCAAGAGCACTACAGACGAGCTCCGGGCGCTTATCAGCAAGCGGGAGCAAGCCGTAAACGGACGGAGTAGCACTACGCACACAGATGGCGTAGGCACCCAGGCCGAGAGCCAAAAGGCAGAGGCCTAAAAGCTGTTCTTCGTTCTTGACCTTCCTTCTCTGTACCCTGTTGCTTACTTGACATGGTCATTCTTTACTTTCGCGTACTAAGCGTATACTCTGCCACACTGCTTCCGTGGTTGTATGTGCGGGACGGGATATGCAGTGGAATCAGTAATAGTATGCCATGATGTCCATGTAGACGAGCCCATGAGTAAATAGTCGATACCATATTCAACACATACAATGCAATTTCAACCATCATCGCCGCAAAAGACATCAAGTGAAGAAGTAGTAGGTATCAATTTCGCCATATCAACTCGAAGAAGCGCAAGACTATGCACAGTGAGGTTTCAACGCCATACCCATGAGAAGAAGAACATCGATCTCGAAGCAAAACCTATCCCAAGCTCACCTCGTACCCTTGAGCAAGCCATTCACATAGCTCTCGCTCGCCCCCACCTTCGCATACTGGGTCTTGGCTCTTTCTATCTTGATGGATCGTCTGTACGGGAGATGCGATCGCTCCCATACGGGAGCGTCATCGCCCTGGGCGCTATAACCCTTCTAGATAGCGATCCAGGTAATGGTAATGACGATGTCCATGCCCTTCTTCTCGGCAGCCTCCCACTTGTAGCTGTATGTGCCATCCTTCTCGTTGTTCCAGAAGGCGCCGACTGCGCTGTGCATGCCGCGGCGTCCGTGCTTCTCGGGCTCTGCGGGAGAGCCAATGTGTTGGATTACCGTGCTGTTGGCGATGTACTTGTAGGCGGGTTGCGCGGGAGTTTCAGGGGTGGCGGTCTCGGATGCAGGTGTGGTCTTGCTGATGAGAGTCTTCAGGATGGATTGCTGGTGTGGACGTTAGAAGAGGATCTAGATGAGGTGAGGTCGCGTGCGTGGTTGCGCAGGTCGGTGTCGCAATCATTCGCCGGCTCCTTCTGTTGTCACAACAGAGCCTTGCCCAACCGCAGGTGTGCGAAGCCACCTGAAGTTGGCTTCTTTTACACTGGAGACCAGGCGCGAACTTTTGACGGGGCTAGTGGCGCATATGGTTGCGCAAGCTAGCGCAGGGAAATATAATTGAGACTTACGATGATCTCGCTGTTCCACTCTCCAACCTTGGTGTGGTCATATGATTCTGCGGAACCGATGGCTTGCTCGCAGGCCTATATGCCATTGTTAGCACATGGGCCTTCATTCCGAGACATGTAGGGTGGTATACCTGTTGGGCAATTTGCTCCAGCTCGGAGGTGGGAAGCGGTGACGCGGACTGTCCTCTGTCAGTATACATTCCATGCTGTAGGCCGGTGAAGATACGTACTGCCATAGCGATGATCGTTCTGTGTAGGGATTATTGATGTAGGGACTTGTTGACTTTTAAAGTATGTCGATGCCTAGGACGGTGATGCTGTGCAGTGAACAGTGTGAATGTCGTGTTTACTCCCAGGATCAGTGTTTGGCCACAGCTAGCGTCGGCGGCCGGAGTTGGACGTGGCACAGAGGGACCGGGCCATCCCCGCATGCAGCCTCACAGCCAATGAGCGTCGCCTATGCAACGCTGTCACGTGGGCGTCATGATAGGCCGACGCAAGTCGCGAGTGCATGGGTTCCCATCGCGACCCGCAACATCGAGCTTTGACGGCACAGTGAAGCAGACTTCTTCTCACCAACTCTCTCCTGCCACCACTCTCTTCGTCTGAAGCTGCACCAAGCATTGGATCCACTCGCGCCCGTCAATTGCCCATTCTACCTGTCAGGAACACCATCGCAAAGCTCGCGTCGCAACTTCAGTGGGGCTGCTATCACCATCGTCATGTCGACCCAACCGCTTCTCCAAACTGCCCCGGGTGCGTCGCGTCCTTCTGCCCTCCCCAGCTGCTCTTACTAACCCCTTTGTCCAGGCAAGCGCATCGCTCTCCCTACGCGCGTCGAGCCCAAAGTCTTTTTCGCAAACGAGCGCACCTTCCTTTCATGGCTCAACTTCACCGTCATCCTCGGCGGCCTCGCGATTGGCCTGCTCAACTTCGGCGACAAGATTGGCAAGATTTCCGCCGGCCTCTTCACCCTCGTTGCCATGATGGCTATGATCTACGCTCTCTTCACCTTCCACTGGCGCGCCAGGAGCATAAGACTTAGGGGCCAGGGCGGCTTCGACGACAGGCTGGGTCCCACTATTTTGACCATTGCCTTGTTTGCCGCCGTCATTGTCAACTTCGTGCTGAGATTGACAATGGGCAATGAGCAACATCATGGCAAGAACTAGAGAAAATAACACAATGGGTGGATGCACGGTGGGCGCATCGGGTAGTATTCATTCTACGTTTCTATGAAGCGCGAATGAGTATGCACTGTTCAAGAAGAAGGAGAAAGTATGCAGAAAGGGGATCAGAACGGGCAGTCAAAAATCACATGGGCAATGAGAACCGACGAGGACCACATGGTTGGGGCGGTGGAAAGGGCGTTTATTCTTGCGAGTGAACATGGTTATGTTATTTGAAAGTATTGTACAACCACATAATGTCATGGACGTCGAAGTGAGGCGTTTATCATGTTTACATTGGCTATTCGACCAAGTTCATGCTTGAACAGGTACTAACCATACAAACTCTATTAGCCGAGCAGAGAAATTGCAAATCGGTCGCACTTCTCAGATGACCCATGCTGACTGTAGGGATGGTCTTTGGGACAGAATGAGGACTTCCTGAAATTTGAAAGGAATTGTTTAGATACAATTGAACTTAGTTCAGAGAAGGGAAGACCCCCATGAACAACGGGCGTATTATAAGGGGGTATCTCTGTTATTGATCTCAAACGAGTACCATGTTGAAAGAGCTGATACTGCTACAATAGCGTAGGTGCGCTCAAGGGCGCAAAGTTACTCAAATCAAATCCAACTGCGGTGGTACTTGCTGCGGATGTGGACCTGTAGAACCGTTAAACGTCGCTGAGATTCGACGTTTATCTCCCTACCAGATGAACCTCTGTAAGTTACCAGGCTCGCTAGCCCACGTAAACGTGCGGAACAGGAAAGTATATGAGACTGCTACGTTAATAGCGAGCAGCCAGACAGTCTCCAGAATCAGTCTGATATCGTATCCGTTTCTCGAGTTCGTGGTTCGACCACACGGCACATGAAGTCGCCAGATGATCCAGGGAAGGATGAAATAACGGGGCTCTACAAGAGGCGCAGTAACCACCGATAGAGCAGTCGTGGCTAGCCATATGATAACAAAGCTTATCCGGCAGGGTTGGCGATCAGCTGTGTCTTTGGAGAGGTCGGTCTTGATCTTCTCTTCCGGTGCTTGCTCCGCCGCTCGTGAGACGGTCTTCGTTGGTGAGACAAGCGCTTGGATCGTGGACCATGCACAGACGTAGTATGCTGGAATCGCGAGGTATTTCAATGCTGGATATAGTCGGAGCATCTTGAAGACGTAGAAAACATAGTGCCGGTTGTCGGCCAAGGTGTACGGGTGGATGATGGTGTTGAAATGCACGGCAAGGAAGCTGCAGGCTAGGAAAAGTCCAGTTGTGAGCAGCGCTGGAAGCCCCAAGCTAAAGGCGATACGGTAGTCGTGACACACTGTCTGCAGACGCATGGGTAGAAAAGGAACAAGCGGTCCAACCAAAGACCCGACCACCAGTGGCGCTGAGAAGAATGCTATGTATGGCCAGATATAAAGCATCTGAGGAAGATGGATGGTAGCTGTGTGGGCCGATTTGTCCCCTCTTCATGTCAGCAGTTTGTCAATGCGGAGGCCCAGGGTTACGCTTACCAAGGACAACACTCCCGTTCCAGGCTACAAAGCCAGCGAACAAAACTAAGAGGATGATGTAAGGCGAAGCAACCTTGAGTACGAGCAAAGGTTTCCGTAAGGCTGCAACGACCAAGGACAACACGAACACAACAACATCTAACAGGTTATCAGCAACTGCTTCAGTAAGGTCCCATAGCGAATCATACCTTGAAGCCCCGCATCTTGAACGGAGCAGTCGTGAACTGTACCGTCTTTCCAGGCGGTCTGTATAGCCAACATAGGGTCTGCTTTGTCTGACATCGTCGAAGGTGCATCTTTCTTGAGCGCATCGGCAACGGCAAGTCCAGCGGGAAATACAGCCACCCAAAAGATGTTAGTTTGCCGGAAAAGAAGTGCAAAGACACCAAAAGACACTGCACTGAGATACCTCGTGACAGTACGAGTCGATTCCGAGTCCGCCAGATACGCATAAAACGCCAGTAAGACCGCCAAAGTCGACCACACATCTGTGTAGTACAACGCCGAGAAGAAGAAAAGAGGAGGGAACAGCGTGACATTGAGAGCGGAATGAACATCAACCATATAGGTAGAGTCTTGCGTGGCATGGTTCGGCTTTGCTTTCTCTCTATCACCGGGCGAGCTTTTGCTTGGGTTATCACGCGTTCGAAGTGTACGCAGGATACCATAGCTTAAAACCAATATAACGCAAAGGGCTTGCGCGTTCACAAGGCGCAAAGAACCTATTTCACAACCTAACAGCGGCTTGTGTAATTTGGAGATCAAATATCTTTGGTTATTTATCAGTTTTGTTCGGTCAGCCGTTATTAGAGGCAGTCGTACAGGCCAGGTGGAGTTGTAATTTTTGGATCCCATGAGTAGTCGCCTTGGCAGTATTTTTGGGCCTGTGGGACATGAAAGTACTCATCCTGGTATTCTGTTAGTGTTGGAATGCTTCTTTAGTGTCAATACTTGCCAGGTAGGGGTTCGGGACTTCGTGCATCACTTCGCCATACCATGTGGCCATGAGCCAGACAATGAGCGCTATAGCGCTGGGGAAAGCCCACATCTGAAGCAGAGGTGCCATCGGTCTGCTTTAGTCAATTGACTGATTAGCTAGAAGAGTGGTGGTGTTGACACACATCAAGGGACAGTTTGGAAGACACGGGTAATCCTGATCAAGCTAGCGCACCGCGGCCCGGGCGCGTCTTCAATGTTCGATCCCAAAAGTTAAACAACCACTCGAAGTCGCGAAACCACGCGTCGCAACATGGCGTTGCCTCTCCCACCGGGGCT
>Ga0265797_10001488_pt1 | contig 41064 bp, 46 predicted proteins | sample P2T30metagenome_FD_192433 | JGI IMG/M metagenome (GOLD analysis project Ga0265797, IMG submission 192433) | Plant litter microbial communities from East Loma Ridge, Irvine, California - P2 T30 | ecosystem: Environmental > Terrestrial > Plant litter > Unclassified | place: USA: California...
GAAGACCGTGTGGACCAAAGAGAACCGCTACTTGTATGCGTGCAGGACCTGTGTGAATAAACAGAGGCTATGCATCACCATTACGAAAGGCCAGTTGCTCGTACTACCGCTCCATCCGCTGTTCAGGAAATTTAGCGGCTCCGACAGGCTCTCAGACGAGCCGCTTCATCCGCTTCTGAGGCCTCCTCGCATCGAAAACAGGCGCTCGGACGAGCAGATCCCCGACACGAACAAGCCTAATCAAGACGCCCTGCCGACTGAGCTTCAATACTGGGTCGTTGCTAGGCCTTGGTTAACCAGGTTCGCGCCTTACAACGCTGAGATTTGGTCAGTGCCCGTTGGCCAACACTGAAGGTTGTTTGAACCGCTGCGACGGCATAGGTGCGGGTTGCATTGCGCGGCCATCTGATTGACCCACACTATCATGGTCTCTTCCTTTTGCTCATCTCACTGCATGGTGACTTGCAATCGGCAGGCTTAAATGTGCCCGGAGCTGAGCAAGACTTCGTCGTCCTCGAGATGTGCACGTCCGTCGAATGCAGCTTGCAGCTTCAAGCCCGAATGAATGAGTCGCTGGAAACTGAAATGAGGGACACGAACAGAACAATCGTTGATCATCAACGTAAAACAGACGCACTGAAAAGAATCTTGTCACGTGTGGAGCGAATTGTGATGATTGGGCTGAGAGTGTGACCGTATACTGCATAGCTGGGTTGAGATTAGAGCAAGAGTGCAAAACTCCGGTTTTTACGACGAGCAACGAATGTAACAAGTAATTAATTGTCTATTAACAGTATACCTCTACAAGTAAACATAGCAGAACGGACCCTGCACAGTCGAAATCAAGTCACGAATCGGCCTAGCAGGTCCAGTAGCATAACCGAACTCGATCTGATCATCAAGCGTGCCGTTCGCGCTGGGCGGCTGGTCAAGGAAAGTCTGCGTTCCGGCGATGGCTTTGCTCGTGAACTGGCGCTCGTTCGGCGACAGCATCTGCCAGATCCACCAGACGCGGTCGATCATGCCGTGGTGAAGGTAGAATGCAGGGTCGCCGGGGCTAGTGAACACGTCGTCGCCGGGATCGCCACCAAGAGTATAGTGGCCGCCGCCGTGGACGCCGATCTGGAGTTTGGAGTCAGCATTGTCTGTCTCCGAGTGATGTTCGGTTAAAGTTGGTACTTACATCGCCGCTACCAGGTACACCCTGCATGGCCATCTGGAAGTCGTAGACATTCTTTGACTTGGTGATCAAAGACAGCACCGACGAAGCGTTGGCATAGCGCTGATTGACCGCATCAACCAAGTCTCGCTTGAGGCATCGAGGATTGTAATCCAGTGCGTTGCCGCTTGGAGGACCGACAGAGATACCTCCCGGTACATCGAGAGCAAATGGGCCCAAGTTGACAGACATTCTGGCGAAGGGACCAGATTGCACACATCCGCCACCGTTGCCAGTTGGGAGGTAGACTGGTGGCAGACCCTGAGAAGCACCAAGGATGATTTGTGTCTCGTTCGGGCCATAGGCGTGAGCGCCGTTGCCGCTCATGGAGGTATCGCTGCCATCAAAGATAGGGCTGGACAACAGGCCACTGTGAGCAGTCTTGGTCCAGTCCCAGTATGGCTGATCTCCTGTGAAGCCGCACTCCTTTCGCAGTGCCTCCTCATACAGCCAGGTGAAGTATCTGTGCCATGAGAGGAAGTTTGCGGTATAGTGAATAGTCGTGGTCTGGTTGATGTGAGTAGCGACAAAGTCATCGAATCTCGTCTTAGCTCCGGATGCAACAGTAGCTGGCGTGCGTGCTGGCTTCTCTTGCAGACATTGGACCGCTTTGATGTAGTCCTTTCGTTGGCTCTTGGAAAGTGTACCCCATTCCCGGCGCACACGGAGATTCTTCAGCGAGCAGCTGCTGTCTTTGGAAGACCGCTTTTGAGCTTGAGAAAGCTGTTCCTGAGTCTTGTCGTATGCTTGCTTTGCCAAGTCGGCAATGGCTGTGTCGTCAGACGTCGTTGGGGCGCCCGAAACGGTCAACCCGCTGAGAAGTGCCGTTACGGCAACGTGACTGAAACGCATGATGTGCAGATGTCACAAAGTAACTTGGAATGACAGAACTCTGAAGATCAATGGAGCAAAGGAGAAAGGAAGAATGAAGACACGATCAGCAAAATATCCAAGACTACTCTTCCGGTGCAGCGCGCTTAGGGTCTCTGTACCCGTCTGCACTTATCTCGGCTGCTGCATTAGCGAGTCTTTGAAGTCGCATTGGGATACGGCCGGGAGAGTCTCTGGGTGATCTATCCGACTTTTACCATAGATCCGGAGGATCGCTTAAGTCTGATCGACGAGACAAATTCCCCTTGAGGGCTGCACGGCCGTTCGGCAAGCCCTGTCGCTCAGCTGAACACGAGATTCGCATCAGCTGCACTTGCATTTTGCCACAACTTTAGATTGCGACTCATGGCATCCACGTTATCGAAAGTGTGTGGGAGACATCAATATGTCACTGCGCGAATGGAATGGCGCAATAGAAGCAACGCGGTTCCGATCCGATGATCCCTTCCCACAACGCAATCGCTCCGACTGTGGGGGATGCACCGAATGGCTCAGAAAGCCCTGGACCTAGGCCTTGTTGTGCTTAGATTGGAATCTTATTTAACCGAGAGATATAGAACTTGCATATACTTTCGACATGGACCAAAGACCGTTGGTCAAAGCCGAAGGATTGCGACAGTTGGTTTCACCTTCCCCGTCACTAGGCGATTCCTTCCCCCATGCAGACCACACGCCGAGCAGGGTTTGCCATACCATTGTTTGCTACTCTCTGTCCTCATTTGGTAAGGCCGAGAGTCTATATGCGAGATAGGGCTGCTCAATGGACAGACCGCGGAGTTGCGCCCGTCTTCACGCGGCACCAGATATTTGGATCAGGAGACATCACGAGTGATGAGAGCAGCCGTCTGTTTCGGTACGCTCTAGCTGAAGCTTTCTGTGCACAGGTACATATTCCTCTACAGCTCTACACCTGGACGTGTACCTCTCACCGCCTTTGGTAGTTCTCTACTTGTCCAGTGCCCTGCTTTAGCCACCCGTTCTGCCTTGGTGGCTGCTATTCACTATGGAAGCAATATCAGACCCCAACGTTGATGAGAGCGCCAAGATTGTTGCAGCTGTCGCTATCGTGACTTCTGTGGCAACAGCCACAGTTATTGCAAGGCTGTACGTCCGTATATCTATGATCCGTAGCTGCGGATGGGACGTAAGTTGCTTCTCCGCCGTTAAGTGGCATTCGCAACTGACACCGAGATCAGGACGCCATGATCACCTTGACAATGGCTTGTTCGATCGTCGGCTTTGCATTGACGGTCGTGCAAGCCCACAATGGAGCTGGCAGACATCGAGGCGACGTGCCACCTGATATATATCAGTATGGGCTTTTCATCAATTTCATCAACCAGCCGATGTATCTGTTTGCGATTTGCTTCGCCAAGCTTGCAGTTGGGGCTGCTCTGATGCGCATTGCCACACAAAAAACTTACAAGTACACGATTGGGGCAATTATGGCATTTACGCTCTTCTACACGATCGCATGCTTCTTTGTAAGTATATCATCATCCTTGTTATCAGCGTTTACCGTCAGCTGACCACCTATAGACTATCGTCTTCCAATGCAGCGACATCAGAATTCTTTGGGACCCGACTGTCAAGGCAACATGCTGGGAACCGACCACGATAAGGGCACTATCATACACAAATGCAGCGCTCGGAATTGTCACAGACCTGCTATTCGCCATTGTGATCCCGCTTCCAATGCTGTGGCGTCTACACGTCAACCTTCGCACAAGAGTAACCCTCATGTGTATTCTCGGCCTTGGCTTGTTCGCCTGTATCGCGGCAGCTGTCAAGGTTTTCTACACGTCGAACTACGGAAAAAAAGGGGATTTCCTATGGGACTCGCGCAACATTACCATCTGGTTCGCTACCGAGCTGAACATTGCGATCACGGCGGCCAGTCTACCATGCCTGAAGCCCCTCTTCAAGACAGTGCTTGGCAGCACCTATGGACGTGGCACTCGGGGATCGAGCAACGCACAACACTGTGGACGAAAGAGCTGGCACGCGCTACCCGACTCGGAGCGGAAGAGCGCGAAAAAAGATATTCTCGACGAAACGGGGAGCACTACCGTGTTCGAGCTTGAGAGTAATCAGTCTCATGCTTATGTTCACAACAAGAGTGGAACGACAACAGAGATTGGCCAGGCAGATCTGGAGACACGCGATATCAGTCCGAGGGAAGCGTCGATGCGGTCGCATGGTGCGGAGAAGAGCATCCGCACGACTACTACTATGAGTGTACGTTACAGCGAAAGATGAAGTAATCGACGGTCGCTGTAGAGCGACACTTCCACAAGCTTGGGCCGGTGTGCTCTTTGTCTGACAATGCACGTGTCCGGAGCTCAATCGTCAATGCTTCGAGAGCACCTTTATAAAGCTTGAGCTACAACGGCCGCCCTGTGGTCAGCCATTGCAGCGGCGGAGAAAGAAAGACACTCGCCGGCCAGCTCGGCATGTGGCATTTTATGCTCTGGGCTTCGAGGCTATCGCTGCCCATGGTCAGCATGATTTGGGCAGTGTCGCAAGTCCACACGTGGCAATCGCATGCAGTAGTGGTGCGACTCCATTGACTGAGGATGACCGCATGAGCTCGTGTTTCAGTGCCCGTCCTACGGCAACCAGTACCCAAGGCTGGTGAACATCAAACAGCCTTGCGACCCTTCTATGTACAACGGTAGCCATCGATTTGGAGTCCTTTGACAACGTACCAAGGGCGGAACACTACACAGGAACAGGCGAGAAGGTGTTGGATGGGCCTTCGCCCTACAAGGTGGAGGATTTGACTACAGCTCATGATGAGTCGGTCAATCGAAATCGTGATCCCGCGAAACTCAATGTTCAGCCTTGAGTGCGATAACACAGACAGAACGACACTCCAATAGCCATTTCAATAGTCCTCCTGCCGAGCTCACGTACGCCTTCGCGAAAGTCGCTGCAAGTGACCTGCAAAACGACCCCACTCTCCGAGCCTGCGGCACCATTTCTCATGATTCGCTCAGCACTCCGTTTATTTCAGACGATAATCGGCCAGTATTATTGTTTGGACGGCGATTTTCAAGAAGTTGTGCTCCGAGCACCGTTTTCGCGCAGGCTGCGGTGTGACTCTCGGCCGCCGACGCCCTCTGAGACCCGACGCTCCAGCCAATCAGCGTCCACACCAGCTCGGCCGCTGGCACAAAGGTACCTATAATCGATCATCGCCAACAATTATATATCATTGTGGTACGCATCTTGGAAGTGCCGTCTCTCATATGTTTATCGTCACTCATCATCTTCGGATAGGAGTCAACATCATAATCGATACACGACCGTCAACATGTCTAACCAACGATTAGACCAGCCGTCCGAAGATGCTCGAACCCAGGCTCTCATCGATCAAATACTAGTCTCACTCACCGCCAAAGCAAAGAACAAAGATGACGACTCACGTATGGTCCTTGCAATGACCCATTCGCCGAGCCCGACGTTCGATGAACCCGAGACCGAAGACACTCCCGATGACAATGGTGAAGAGTCCCAAGCGGCGGGAGCACCATTAGAGAAAGCCAAAACAGAAGACACCGTGGAATATCCTCCCCCAGCACAAGCAGCATTGGCTATGCTTGCTCTTCTACTGGCGTTGTTCCTCTCAGCACTTGTGAGTAGTCAATCATCGTTTACCCTTCACTCAACGATGCGAGACGATCTATAAACTAACGGGATCAGGACCGCACAATCATCGCCACAGCACTACCAGCTCTCACAGACGAATTCGATTCTCTCAACGAGATCGGCTGGTACGGAAGCGCTTTCCTCCTCACATCCTGCTGCTCCACACTGTTCCTCGGCCGCATCTACACCTTCTACTCGCCAAAATACGTCTACCTGTCGCTCATCGTCGTCTTCGAGATCGGTTCCGCGGTATGCGGCTCCGCACCAAACTCGATGGCTTTCATCATCGGGCGAGCGATCTCGGGTGTGGGCGCCGCAGGACTGATGAACGGAGGAATGGTCCTCATGATCAATGCGATTCCGCTGGAGAAGAGGCCGGCGTGGATGGGCGCTGTTGGCGCAACTATGGGTGTCGCGAGTGTTGTCGGGCCGTTGCTTGGTGGAGCGTTTACGACGAATGTAAGCTGGAGGTGGTGCTTTTACAGTAAGTCCAAGTTGAGAGAGGCTGAAGTCGGTCCACGATGCTGACAGTTTTCCAGTCAACCTGCCAATCGGCGCTGTGGTCATCGTCGCAGTCATGTTCATCCTCAAGCCGACAGAGCCCTTCAAGAAAGGTCTCACTGCCAAGGAAAAGCTACTCCAGCTCGACCCTCTCGGCACCTTCTTCCTCCTGCCATGCCTGGTCTGCCTTCTTCTCGCGCTTCAGTGGGGTGGCAGTAGCCTGGCATGGTCAAATGGCAAAATAATCGCTCTCTTAGTTGTCTTCGGCGTCCTATTCGCTGCCTTCATCATCGTCCAGATCACCACACAGAAGACCGCTCAAATCCCGGCCCGCATCATCAAGAACCGCAGCATGCTCGCCGGCGGCTTCTTCGTCTTCTGCGTGGCTGGCAGCATGATGAACATGGTGTACTTCATCCCGATCTGGTTCCAAGCGGTCAAAGGTGTGACAGCCGAGTCTTCTGGCATTAGGACTCTGCCCTTGGTACTGTCCCTTGTCCTCGGTACGATCACTGCAGGTGCAGCTACCAGCAAGATCGGCTATTACACTCAGTTCGCGTATATATCCGCAGTCCTCACACCAATCGGAGCCGGCCTGATCTCAACCTTGCAAGTCCACTCAGGCCACAGCGAGTGGATCGGCTTCCAGGTGCTGTACGGCTACGGCCTTGGCCTAGGCTTCCAGCAAGCCCAGCTCGCCGCGCAAACAGTGCTCAAGCGCGTCGATGTTCCGACTGGACTAGCACTCATGGTATTCTTGCAGACCATGGGTGGCGCGATCTTCATCTCGGTCGGACAGAACATCCTCACATCGAATTTGGTCAGCGGTATCACTCAGATCGTGGAGGGCGTTGATCCTGCGATGATCGTCAACACCGGTGCTACTGAGTTGAGACATCTGGTGCCGGCGGATCAGCTGCAAGCTGTGCTTGAGGTGTACAACCATGCGCTGCGACAAGTGTTCTTGATCTCTGCTGGGCTTTCTGCGATGGCGATCTTGGGTGCTCTGGGACTGGAATGGAAGAGTGTCAAGAAGGACAAGAAGGGTGCGACACAGAAGGCTGCCACGAAAGATGCTGAGAAGCAGTGATGAGGTATGATGGGAGACGATGGAATGAGACCAGTGCTAAAGGCCACCTGTATGACTTGAACATAATGACTTGTCAGCAAGATCAGCTGCTAGATAGATGACATACCACTCAATAATCACGTGCACTCTGATCTCCACTCACAAAGTTTTGAGGAAAGCCTTGATGGCATCAATCACTTCCTCCGGCTGTTCCTGCTGCACCCAGTGCCCAGCCTTATCAATCAACGTCGAGCCACGGAAACACCCTTTCTTCACACAAGCATCATCCTCGTAACTCTCCAACGCACCAGGTTGCTGGAAGTTGCCCCAATCCTGCTTGCCACTGATGAACCCCACAGGCACTTCAATCTTCCGCCCCGCAAACAAAAACAAATCCTTAGCACTTTGCGGCGTAGAGGCCTTCTGCGCACGATACCAGTTCAGAGCGCCTTGGAAGCCGGTGCGCTGCCATTCGCCCACGTACACGCCGAGAGCTTCTCGGGAAAGCCATGGCTCTGAAGCGTGGAGGTCTTCGCCTTCCATGTTCCTTGCGATGCTTTCGGGGAAGGTGTCGCTTTCGCGCATGATGTAGTACTCGGGCATTTCCTCGAGCGCTTTCGCAGACCACTCTGTGAGAGGATGCGGTTTATTTGGCGACCAGGTGGCGGATTTGAGGTGGAAGTAACCTCGCAGGTAAGTTTCAAGGCCTTGCTGTGGGTCGTCCCAGTGCCCTGCGGCTTCGGGCGTGGAGTTGTACCATTTGTAGTGTTTCCTGGGAGGGTCGAGTTTGCGCAGCTCGGCTTGGATGTCGATTTTGGATTTTGTTGGCTTGTCCGGAGAGGGTGGCGTTGGAGGGGAATGGTGAGGATGGGACATTTGGATGGTGGACTTGAAGATGTCTGGTCTCATGAGAGCCGTAGCTGCTGAAGAAACGCCGCCGAAGTCGTGGCCGATGATGGTGTGCACTTTTGTGTAACCCAGACCGTAGACGAGACAGACCAGGTCGCGGACGAGGTTAGTGATGGTGTACTCGTTAAGATCGACTTCGTGGAAAGGTTTCTGATCCCATCCTGTAGTACGTCCGTAGCCACGCTGGTCCATTGCAATACAGTAATAGCCTTGAGTGGCGATTACGGGCAAGATCTTCCGCCATGAGAAGGCGAGCTCTGGATATCCATGGCAGAAGAGAATGAGAGGGTCTTTAGGCTTGCCAGCCTTTAGAACGTGAAAGTTCAGGCCGCAGGACGATATACAGTCGATGTAGTCTTCGCTGACACCTTCTGGAAGCGGTAAAGGTGGGAGACCTGCTCCGTTGGGGGTTGTGCTGTTGGGCATTGTTGAGAGATGTTCAAGTGGTAAGATGGCAAAATAATCTTACAAACGGGGTTGCTACGCGTGAGGTACCATTGAGTTTTTGATCTCAGGAATGCCTCGGTAGCCCATCAATATGTCTTGATGACTCTGGGAATACACATGTGCACAAGATAGAGCTCGGCTCTCTCGGCTGAGGGGAAGTTGGACGGCCGGAGAAAAGACACGCCGACACAGCACTGTTTTCTAGGTGCGGTCCAACAAGGACACCAACTATAAGAGCGGATAGTCGTGGGCATCGAAGCTCAAGAAAGATGAGTGAATTTGGTATCCATTCGTGGATTAAAAAATGGTACAGAAATACCCATGCTTCTTCCAAAAGGCTACTCCAATTATACAAATCGAGAAGACTACTTTAACTAGACGTGTTCAGCACGACCTCCGCATCGTGGTTGATATGCCCGTCGAATGATCCTTGCCTTCGAATCAATGACGAGGCTTCCTCAGTCTCCCACAATCATCGTCAATCTCAAAGGGCGAAGGCAATGCCAGCCATGGCTGCGGCGCCGATCATGGGAACTGCGGTGGCCATCGCGAAACTGCTGGACTTCGAAGCGCTGCCACGGCTCTTGCCAGTCGAGGAACTGTGATCGGAAGTGTGGCTGCTGATGTGGCTGTCGGAAGTGGCAGATGCCAAAGAGGCAGTCTTGGGCTTCTTCGTGTCGGTGCCGGTGTATGTGGCGATGGCTGATCCGCTGGCATCTGTCGTGAGGGCATATCCGCTTTCGACGCTGGTGGACATGTGATCCTTGCTGCTGTGGTCACTGCTGCTGTGATCCATGCTACTGTGGTCGTCTGAGCTGTGCGACATGCTGTCGGTGCTGGCGCGAGTTTCCATCGACATGCTGCTATCCGATGTCATGCTCATGTCCATGGAGGAAGTAGTCTCTGCAAGCACGCCTGCTGCAAGGCTGGCCAGAAGAAGTGCTTTGAACTGCATGATGCATGATTGCTGGTGAGTTTTGGTTGTTTGTGTTGATGAATTTGGGCTGGGTTGAGTTGTACGGATGTCAATACAGAACTCCCCCAGCTGGCTCTTTATAGAATGGCAATGCACTAGCCGCACAGGTCAAGACCGATCTGGATCCTTGCACTATGAACTGTCATCTTTCGATGCAGGGGTAACAGCAGGGCCGCGCCGCTCTCGTGTGGCCACGGGAAGTTGCAAGATAGGAACCAATGGAGTATGTTTTGATTACGTGGCCCTGATCAGCCTCATCCCCAGGTCGAGACGAAGCTCAGCGACTTGCGAAAGGAACAAGGCGTATGAGTTGTATGTTGATTTGTGACGACATATGCCATTGGCAGTAACGTACCTAGTGGTAGCATAGTAGAAACTAGACTATATGATCAAGATATCATTACCATCAGGTTACAAGCGCCATCATGGAATCGCAGTCTCGCAGAGTGAGTAAGCCTGGATGGTCAATAGATTGCACACCCCGTGGCGTATCGCCATCCATTCCAGTTGTGGCTCCGTCCTTTCCGTAGGATTCAAGGTCTTGTTCAGATCCAATGGGAATGCATGACCTACTCCTCGGAATCCTTCCATTGGAAGAAAAAGGCAAAGTCAACATGACCACTAGTTCAGGAGCGAACCACGAGGCAAAAGCCTGTCGCTAATAATTCCAATATCTCGCTGGCGCTTGGGTAGTGGGTACACAGTGTCGTGGAGGAAGACGAATCTACATGGCTCACCAATCCAACTTGACGAACGTCCGCATGTCTCCAAGAAGAGATGTGTTTTGCGAGAACAGTACATCTGTAATGCGTGTGTTGTCTGTCAAGCCCTTTCCTGGGTGAGCTTGTTCCATTGAAGCTTTGTATACCAGCCGAGTTCCGGATGGAGGCGCTATACAAAGAGATAATATGAAAGTCTGTCTTGTTTAGAGTTGGCTTGTGATCAAGAGTGGCCGTACAATAATAGATCTGGATCTGGACGCATACGCGTAAGGCGGGGATTGACGCGAAATGCTCAATCAATGTGGAGGTGCTTCACAATGTGCGCCATGTGCTCATGGTTCTTTCACCACACCTGCTGCAGAAAAGATAAGTCGTATATACCAGGTCGGCGGATAAACTGGTTGAAGAACACTGAAGCCTTCATCTTCAAGGTCAAGGGAGGGCGGCAACCGGACGGAACAGGATTAGCCCAAAGGAGATGTTGCTTCTCCCGCAAAAGCTTGGCGGAATTCTCGAGGATAAAAGTTCGGCTTCCCTCAGACTCCTCTTCTCAAAAGTATCTACAGTAGGTGACTAATAAGTCATTTAATCAAGGCTTCGCTTCGGCGACTTGCTGTGGGTTACGAGCGCAGTTCGCTGCTACTGAGTTTCCCACCGTTCCCGGCCTTGTCGAAGGAGGAATTCTTGCGCCCATTCTTTCCTTATCAAGTGCGTTCTTCTGCTGTGGAACGGGCTTGTGGGATGGCCGCTACACCTTATCTTGATTGCTCATGTCTTTTGAACACTCTTGTCGTCAATCTGGCACTGAACGTTTGGTTCAGTGGACCTTGAGGCGATTCATATGTGTCTTCCGTGGCAACTTGTGCCTTGCAGTATGTCAACTGCAGACTGAGTAATGTTGCAGCATACTCGACATGACGGCCGAGGCTGTTGCCCGCCAAACGTGCATGCATTCATATGAGCATGAACTCATTTCACGAATCAATTGAGTCTGGGCGGTTCAAACTACGGACAGGCGCTGTGCGCTCGCTTCGTAGATCGCTGCGCGCATGCTCCCGGGCGAACATGCAGCTTGTCTCCTCGAATCCACTTCCTCTTGGCGAAGGAATATAGCTGCCTGGTACCAGACCAGTACAGTAGGAGGCATCTCTGTCCTGGTCTTCGCGATATACTTTGCGTCTGATCTCCCATCGCAATCGTGCGCCTTGTTAGCGGGCCAGTCAGCACTTCCGATATTGCTTAGCAATAATTCTCAGCATCAAGCACCCTATAGAGTATGGTTCATTCTTCCTCTCCTGAAGCCAGGAACGAACATCGTTGGCTGCGAGTAACCGCTGTACTGGCCTTCCTACCAGCATTCGCCCTGCTTCTCCCTTATTGCTTGATCAGCTTTAGACCGCTGCCAACCGTAGGCATCGCAGCCATGTTCTTCTCTGCCGCTTTCAGCACTCTGGTGCTTGGAGGTGGAGTCCGTTCCCCTGGCTTGAGAGCTTGCTGTGATTTGTTGCTTGCAGCTTCAATCATTGACATCTTGGTTCCCAGGTACGTGAGACCTGTCCGTCCGTTCGAAGGCTATTGCAGGGTACTGAATCAAGCGTCCAGTTGGATATTCATCTCAAAAAGGCACGACTCGTGGTGGGAAAAGAGCGAACGCCTTGTCATTCTTGCGACATACGGGACTACTCCCATGCTACTCAACTTGTACGTTTCACTCACGCAAATCGTCGGCGAAGGATTCCCAACCTAACAGAAATCCCTAGAGCACTCCACATCTTCGCCGCTTTACACACCATCTGCACCAAGGTTCACATCTCGTGGAAGACGGACAGTTGTCCCAACTGCCATTACCACATCCTCCGCGTCTCCCGATCGGCTGCAGACCCTGAAAGCGGCGACAAGGACATTGTCCGGACTCCTATTCGCTTCTACGATGACGGCGAGCGGGTGTCGAGCGAGTTCCAGACAAGCGGTTTCAACACGCCGCGACGAAGCGAAGAGACTCTGGCGAGCTCAACAAGAACTGCGGGATATTGAATGTAGAGTTGCTTATTAGGGTTGTGGCTAGGGTTTGGGGTTATCCATATATTGGTGAAAACATTGTTCGTAAATGTTTATTGTTTGTTTAGAACCCATGAATGTGTCACTGCTCAGCCGAGTGCTAGGCTCATGTATTTGATCTCGTATTATCGCGGAGCATGGTCACGCTACATCCGCAAATCAATGTCATCTCATGTGGCAACTTTCAGGGGAGCTGGCTAACATCCGGAAAGGTCCCGCATCAACTACAAAACACGCACCCTCCACGCGTGGTCGACATTCCCTTACAATTATTTCACGGACCGCCCAGCCTGACAAGCTCATTTGCAGCGGCTAAAATAAAAAGCTTGCTGGTCCTTGACGTGGAGATTTTCGATCAACCTGAAACGGAGGGAGCCACAGACTTCCAGATCTGGATGCGGCTCGCAGACTCCGACTCGACCGAACAGATTCAACACGGGCAACGCATGATTGCAGTACGGTACAGTTGAGCCTAACAGCAATGCGGCGACTTTTGCAACGGGGATCTATATTGGAAATGGCGCTGTGGCTGCACCATCAGGGTGATCAATCGACGGGTGGTCTGGCCAGAGAAATATCTATAAGATGTGTGAAATTCGTCGCTGTTCGAGGAGTGTCTGACAGACAGATCCAGAACGCTTTCTAGGCCGACCAATCTTCTACTCGCGATCATGTTCCGCTCTCTGGGCTTCACCGCACTCTCCCTGCTTCCGTTATCGCTGGCTCAAATCACCAATGACTTTGAAAGCGGCTGGGACCAAACAACTTGGGCAACGTATGCTCCCGACTGCAACCAGGGTGGCACTGTGTCCCTCGATACCACCAAAGCGCACAGCGGCAGTAATTCGATCAAGGTTGCCGGCGCTGGAGGTTACTGCGGCCACGCCTTCTTTGGAACCACCAAGGTCCCAAGCGGTGATGTCTACGTCCGCACTTGGCTGTGAGTATCTGCTGAGGCAATTGACGGTCCTGAGTTATGGCACTGACACCTCATAAGGCAACCCTCGAAGGCATTCTCATCGGAGCACGTCACATTCATCGTGATGCCTGATACCGCCGAGGGCGTCAATCAGCATCTGCGAGTCGGCGGTATGTCAGAAATCTTGATGTACAACCGTCAGGACAACGACGCCACCTTGCCTGATCTCTCACCGCAAGGCATCGCAACCTCGCAGAATCTTGCAGCAGGCACATGGCAGTGTCTCGAGTACCACCTGGGCACCGACGGCAGCATTGAGACCTGGCTCAACGGCGCCGCCATCGCTGGCCTCACCGTCGGTCCAGGCGTCTCCAATGCCAATGCCAATGGCTGGACTAGGAGCAAATTTGTGCCCAAGATCTCGGGCGTGTACTTTGGCTGGGAGTCGTACGGCGGTTCGACTAACACGTTCTGGTACGACGACATTGCTATTGCTTCCAGCCGTATTGGATGCTCCGGTGGCGGCTCTACGGGCCCCACGACTTCGAAGGCAAGCACAACCACTAAAGCTAGCTCGACCTCGAAGGTGTCCACAACTCTGGTTACGTCCACCTCCGCGGGTAACACTGCTTCTACTACGAAAGCTTCGACTACTACCTCCGCTACGTCGACTCCCAGTAGCTGCGTGTCGCCGAAGTATGGACAGTAAGTATAGCGTGTGACACTGATGTCGCTTTACATACTGACAAGATTCCAGATGTGGCGGTAAGGAGTGGACCGGATGTACCAGCTGTGCTTCCGGCACAACTTGCAAGGCTTCGGGCGAGTACTACTCGCAATGTCTGTAGAGGGCAGAGAGGGTCGCAATCTCTACATGCCGGAAGTGCGAGTACAAAGGGAGATCTTTGTTAGACAGCTGCTCTCTAGGCTGTTTCATAGCAGTGATTGCAGGTCAAAGTTTACGTTACATACTCTCGCATTCGCGTAAAGTCTATAGGAAAACCTAGCTCTATCAGAGCCTAGGGAAAACCTATATATGGAGCAAAAGAGATAATTCAAAATGCCAACTCATACCGGGAGACAGGTTTGAGATGAGCAGACTCCCTGCATCTTCACACATCTGACGGCTCCCATCCCAGCCCTTGCTCAAGCTTGCTCTGACCATTGCCCCACCTCCTGCAATACCGTGGGTTCCATTTGTGGCTTCATCGGTATCTTCACCTGAGGTTGCACGTCGTGTTCTGGAATTAACATTTGTTAGTGTGACGGCCACGTTCAGGCTCAAATAACACCTTTACCAATAGATGCAGATTCACGACTTTTGTGACCACCAATGCTTGCCGCGATACCTTCCTCCATCTCATGCTCGGAAGGTGCCGCATCTTGAGCAGCACCTTGTCGATGTGAAGATCGATACCAGGTGAAGATGGCAAAGGCGAGAGCGAAGAAAGTTATCAAGGTCCCGAGTGTGCCGAACACGATGGTGAGTTTCCGGGAGTCAAGGCTGCTGACCCTTGAATGGAGCAGTAGGTCTGTGGTGTTCGTGGACCCCATTGTGCTTGCTGGACTGCATCAGGCAGATGTGAGTTGGGGTGCGAGAGTTGAGATGGGAAACGTGAGGCAAGGTTCTATCACTTGATCAGAGACCAGATAAGAAGAACGATTATTGATGCATCGTCGTCACTGTATCAAGGCGTCAATAGACCTAATGCTACCGTCGCTGCACGGAGCCATGAGGTTATCTGGGCGTCGTGGCCGAGATTTTGTCCAGCAGCCATACAGGTTCCTCAATAGTGCAGCTCATGCCCCAAAAATACTTGAGGATGAATATTGCTCGGGACTCGTGAGCCGTGTGTGGCCAGTGTCGGACACATCGGTACACGAGATCTTGGAAAGGAACCAATGGGCACATCTCCCACGTGCTACAATGCAAGCGGCTGAGCCACACTTGCCAAAATCTCGCACGCCCGATGAGGCTCAGCCAGCTTGAGCTGAAGCGCTTTGCCAGAATCTCGCGTCTAGAGCTATCGGGCATACGCGTGATGTGGTGTGATCAACATGCAGATGCCACGATGCGCGAGATGACCGTCGCAGATTTGCCTGCTCTACAAAAGTCCAGCACTGTGTCGCTTATTCTGAGACGTGACTCCAGCTTCCTGAGCACTCTTGCACATCTGTATCAAACACAGTCTTGGTACCGATTTCACCTAGCCGCGGCGTCCCTACCCGAATCTTGTTCCTCGTCTGCCGTCATCGATCTCTTCGCTCCAGTGTCTGCCTGTAGAATGGACGACAATGGTACCTCTGAATGGGATCTCCACAAAGAAACGCTTCGCAAGCTGTACATGGTGAAGAAATCGAGACTGCAAGACATCATGGAGTTTATGGAAGCGCAACACGGGTTTCGTAAGAAGTAAGACCACACCGCGCTCCTGATTACGACACAGTCTTACTGACTCTCTCCAAGTAAAGGCCAGTACGAACGCCAGTTCAAAAGATGGGGGTTTCGGAGGAACCGTACACGCAAAGATTGGTTGACCATCGACGGCATCATGAGGCGGAGAGAAATACTCGGCAAACGCAACTCGGTGTATCAGGATGGACTCATCGTTCACCGGAGAAGCTCAACAAAGAGAGAGGCCGTAAACCCCATAGGTTAGAATGGACGCTCGGCCCCAGTAAGATCGTTGAAATCTACTGCGGAATGAAACCATCGCTAACTCTTGCAGGTGAAGCACTCACGATGCCCGAAGGATTCAGAATATGTACGCCGCTCAGTGAGGTTCCACCAGTGCTCTACATCGAGAACCTTCCAAGCCTTTCGCTCTTTTGCAAGCTGCAAAACCTCGGTGGGCAATACTCCGGTCGATCTCGCAACATGGAAAACATGACTGATACACTAGCCAGAAGCGCGAATCGTTCGACAGAATGGCCTCCATCAAGCCACTAATGACTTTATTGGCAGCCACGTAAGCGCCGATTGGTCATCGCAGTCAGCCTTTCACACGACTTTGACAATATCCAACAACGACGCCCCTTTCCCTGTCTACCAAAACAGCACCATCGACACTTGGGATACATCCTGGACATCGCTCATTTTCAAGATTCGAATCCAAAGAGCTCCATTCCCCAAGAATTGATTGCTGTCGCTGGCCCAGATGAGCGTTCGCGCGACCTGATCCGAAACCTGTATCTCCTCTCCAACGATTTTGTCGACAAACTAGACACATGGACGTTGTCCGAAATTTGCCGTCAACTCAAAACCACGAGCTTTATCCATTATCTGGTTCCGGAACGGATACCGGTCGCTCAAACCATTGCTCGTGCCCTCATGCCCGCGGCCATCAGGTCATGTGATATATCGCTGTTGAAATCACTACTTCTGACTGGTATCAACATCAATGGAAGGTTTGGCTATGCACGAAGGGTCGCGCTTGAGCTAGCCGTTGCTGAAGGGAGTGCTGAAGCCACAAAGTTTCTACTCGATCACGGCGCGAATGCCAATGCATGCTTTGGAGCGCTGTCTCTTTTCAAACGAGCTGTACTGAATGATCAGTTGGAGCTTGTGCAGCTCTTGATAGACAATGGTGCAGATGTGAATGCGACTGAGTACTATCGTCATCCATGGCGAACTGCGCTATCGTTCGCTGCAACGACAGGTCGCGTATGGCTCGCACGCCTTCTATTAGCCAACGGCGCGCATGTCTATGCGGGCTGCGGCCATCGTGATGCGCTACAGTCAGCAGTGAAGGGCGGCAACTTGGACACAACGACACTGATTCTGGACGCCGGCGCTGACGACATCCACTCGGCTCTAAAGCGTGCAGCTTCCTACGGCCATGAACACATCATAGAATTCCTGATACGTCGCTATCAGCTTGACTTCACTAACTCACCCGGATTTCTTGCACACATTCAGCTCCTTGCAGCTGTGAATTGCGGAAACTCGGAGCACGCCCGACATCTTCTAGTATCCGGGGCGCAAGACGATCAGAACGGTAGCATCTGGAAAGCAGCGCTACGGACAGCAAAGGCATCGCACAGTCTCGAAGTCGTGCAGTGGCTCATACATCAAGGCCGAAAGCCGGCATCGTCCGATCTACGAGTAGCGATCAGAGAAGCTGATATTAAATTGGCCAGACTCCTGCTAAAGCACGGTGGTGACATCAACTTTGATAAAATTAATAGTATGCGCAGCTTTCAAATATTTGCGCTGTCTAACATCGAGACGACAGAATTGTTTCTGGGATTTATCGATTTCGAGGCACACGGTACGGCAGTACTCGTGTCTGCGATTGAGAGAGGCAGTCTTGATGTCTTACGGCTCATTGTGGCTCACGCTGAGCACTCTAGAGGGCTTGAAATCATCGAGCAATATGAGACCGAAGCCAAAGCGCTTGTGGCCGATGAAGAAGACCCCGACTATCTATCCCCCTTTGCACGTCCAATGATATACCTCGCGTCGCTGCGTAGCTTCAAGGCCGATCTGGATGCTAAATTCGAGATGGCAGCCTTCTTGATAGAGAAAGGCGCGACAGACATGACGGGTACCCTTCAAGCAGCAGCAGAAAGTGGGAATCTTCGGCTCATGGATTACCTCATCAGCAAAGGTGCGGACATCAACGCCTTTACTTTACCGGAGCCAGAGTATAACTACTACACAGCGATCGAAGCGGCTACTCATACCCGGAACTACGGTTTGATCCATCTGCTACTTGCCCGTGGGGCCGTGGTGACTGGCAAGGCATTACAAGCAGCAGTAGACATTCAAAGTGTCGAACTTGTACGCCAATTCCTGGATCTTGGTGCAGACATCAACACTCTGGGAACACTTGATTACGAGACCTTCAGGGGAGATCCATGTGCGAGGACAGTCTTGCAGACAGCTGCATATCGTTGCAATCTCGAACTGATACGGATCTTATTAGACGCCGGTGCCCACGTAGAGTCTGAGAATGTTTCTGGCGCAGAAAAAGGCACAGCACTACAGTATGCTGCGCTGAAAGGGGCTATGGACATTGTGCAAGTGCTGGTGAAGGCGGGCGCTGACGTCAATGCAGACGAAAAGGTTTCGATTGTTGCGAAAGATTTCCATCACAGATATTGCAGACTGATATACTGCATCCGTCTGGTCGAACATGGCCTCCAACAAGCGACGCTTTAGAACTCCGACCCGGGTCTTGTATAAGAGCCATTTACATGGTCCGATTATGGGCCGGGTCCGGCATTTAATTTTCTGCATTGTGCTTATAACTTCATTCGTTATCTGCAGGGTCACGCGGTGCTTGATAAAGGCTTCAACCGACACAGTTCTTGAACTTCTTGGTAGACGTTGCCAAAGAAACGCCGTATGGTAAAGCGATAGTTCGAGGATTTCTTCACTTGAGCCGATATCAAGGATAAGCGGAAGGTAGCAGGTGAAATAAGCGAGATGCAGCGCCAAATTCGTCGCTTGCGATATTGGTAAAGTCCGCCAAAACTTTGGGTTGCTGAGCCTGTCGAGCAACAAAGCTACCTCGCAGGTTGCAGTGTCACTGTCTGAAAAGCACTTGAGAATCGTGACTCGGAAAATGCTCAAAAGATAACGAAACTGGCCATCCGACAAGTTCAAGTTTTTTACTGCCTGTTGGAACGTCGTCAGACAGGACGTAATGCGGATACCAATGAGCGTGGCACCGCCGGACTCGATCTTTTTGGCACAAAGAGCACATGTCGTTGTGGAGGAAGTCCAATCGCACTGAGGATATTGTCAGTAAGTAGCACGATGACTAGTGGTGGACGATCAACATACTTTCTCCTTGCGATGCCGGCAACAGATGCATGCTCCCATTTCTCTTGCCAGCTGCTCTGACGAGCTGCGCTCCTTGTCATATCTCGAGTTGTGTTTCTTGACTGCATTGAGTGATTCGAATGTTTCGAGTTGGTAGACTTGGCATCCTGGCAGTGATCCGACGGCTCCCACTTTCTGACCTTTGGGGTGCTTGTTAGGGCGGCTGGGCTTGCGAATCGTCTTGTTGTTCAGCTTCGAAGTGGACTGAGATGATGACCTACGAGATGCATTTGTAGACGGAACAAGAGCGCGTGTTTGACTCGATGGTGAAGGAGCGATCTCAACCGGGTGCGGCCTCGGCGCCATCGGTAGATGCATGTTGTACGTCGCGGGCGCAGCCGATTGTGGGAATTCGCGGTGGCGTGTCGGCAGCACCATCTGATTTGGTGGCGCTGGAAGACCACCGTGTGCCGAACGAGCGCCGTTCCCACGGGGGTCTGGCATCTGTGGCGCATCAAGACTGGCCGACTCGAAACCTGATCCGTCTCCCTGGGCTGCCTGCCGCCACTCGTCATAGTCAGAAGACTGGAGTGATTGTCGTCCAAGCTCGTCAAAGTCGACAGGGCCGGAAGCCATGATCTCGGAGATTCGTGGGACTTGCAGAGGTTCGGAGGACGCTGGATCCATTGTCGTTGGGCGTCCTGTGGAAATTGTCGCGCTGTGCGAGGAGAGATTGTGCGGCAACAGCGAAAAGGTTGATTCCTGGATGGCTTCGAAGTTGATGGACTGGCCCACTGCATCACGGTAAGGGATGTACCCTCCAACCGTGCTTGGAGTCTCAATAAAGGTCTCGTAGAAGGTTCGTTGACCGGCAACGTCGTGCTGAGGTTGCAGAGCATTCGCATACATCCAGCCGGCTGAACTGGATGTTGGCGCCTGGAAGGATAGGGTACTGGAATTCATGTCGTTGGCCGGTTGCATTGTTATTAAATTTGGAGCAGCCATATGATCAGTAGCCAGATGCATGTAGTCTTGCCAACCGGCAGAACTCCCAAGTTCGAACTGCCCACGCTGAGACAACAGGTAATTGTTGTACTGTGCTTGGGACGGCGTCTGAACATTCCACGTGTTGAGCTGCTGCGTCGCTGCCTCGGATGACGAAAGATCCTGTGCAAGTTCCTCGTCAAGGTCGCTGCTTTGCGAATATGCTGGAAAGCTCATGTCGTCTGCTGTGGCATGTTGCATAGCGGTGGGAAATCCGTGGTGGTCCACGGCGTCTGTCTCGAATGTGTGGTGAGCGATGGAGTGTCTGGAGTTGAGTGCAAATTGAATCACCAGAAGCACTGCGACAAGTGCAACTTCTGATAGAAATAGAACGCCAGCGGCAGAGCCCAATGTACATCCACTGTCCGAAACCCCAAATCCAGCATAGCGCTTACAATACCTGTGACGCAAAAGGAGCCAACCAAGTTGTCCGACGGACCAGTTTGGGAATGGTCTGGCCAAGGCTGCCGAAGCGCGCCCTGCAGCAGACGGGTCGCCTGGTTGAGGTTGCAGAGGACGTCTTGCGGCAGAGGCGCCGCCTGGTCGAGGCTGCGGACATGTGGCGAAGCGATGCCCTGCATAAGCTGCACGACAGAGCCAATGACAGTCGTCGAGCTCTGTTCAATGCACATATTGAGGATATCGGACAGCTTTGTAGACGAAGAACGTCCGACACGACCATGACTCTACTCTGTCCGACGACCACATTAGTGATGTCGGACAGGTATGATGCTGCAGAAGGGGGAGAAAACCTCGGAAAAGCTGAAGGGCGGTCAATTCCATCTTGCGGAGCAGAAGGTATAAGTATCTACCACCGAGCTGGTCCGGAAGACACTCTGAGAACAGACGACAACGGCAAGCAATACTTCGTCCCTCCTGCTACTTCAACGGACCCACCCAACCGTCTCCAGCTTAATGGTCACGAAAGGTATGTCTTGGATGCTCCCTTGAGCCAAAAACATCAAAGAAGGCCCTTCGTTTACCGTAACACAGATTCAACCGACCCAAACTCCAACAACAATCATGTCGAAAAACCCGCCAACCAAGACCCCAAAGGGCAGCAACGAGAGCAGACCAAGTCAGCCCTTCCACTCACGCCGCAACAGCGCATCTTCGATGTACGTCAACCCAGACACGGACCCGGAGTATCAGCAAGACCCGGTCATCGGGCGTGATGTGAATAGAGGAGGAAGCAACGGCCAGACCGACGGGCGTCCTATTTGTGGTCACGGCGACCAGAGCACTCGATCCGGCAAGTGATTGTGCTTCGAATGGATTTGCAGACTTGGGCGATCGTAGCGCGGTCGTCTCAATCGTGAATGTTGACGAGCCCGGATACATTGTCCTCCACCACAACCAAAGCGACTCGCACAAGAAATTCGACGGTCGGCTGGGCGATGAGAAGATGCGAGCAGAAATGGCGGTGTTTCATTGCTGCGAAACCAATGCCCGCGGCGAAAGACATGAGCAAGGCCGTCGGTGCCAGCCAAGTGCAAGGAAGAGCGTGGTAAGGGATGGCGGGCATGCTTGATGTTAATATCGATATGGGTTGATGAACGGTGTTTTGTGCTTCCTGTAGAAAGATGCAGTGCGGCAGTAGCGACAGAAGTTGAACGTCATCAAGAAATATCCGCAATCGTATCCTTCTATCCTCATGAATCTCCTCTGACAATGCTGAGCAATCACATCCTCCGTTTAGACATTTATCGTGTGTCAGCCTGCTCCTGGCTACGAGAACCAATCTGCCGGCATATCGAAAGTCTGGGCTCGAAGTTCGCACTGGGTGGCGTCCGCATCGTGTAACAAATTCCCATGTGGAGTCGGTTATCGCGCAGATACGTCCCTCAGTCGCTGCACGCCGAGACCAGGCTGGCAAGGCTGGCATTGTGACGGAACCAGACGTTGTTCGGGAAAGCTGGTTCTCCTTATGACTGCGCGTAGACGGTGGTGCGTAGTTATCGTGGGATATATTGTAACGGGGTTTGTGGCGTGTGGTCTTTTTATTTTGGGCGTGCTGCGACGAGAATCGAATATTGTTCTTCTTCGGTAACGTGCATGTCATGGTTTATTGGGTCTGACAAGGCTTCAGCAGGGTGGGAAATGCTTGACTACCTAGATGCTGAGGGGACCGGAGATGCTACAACTTCAGTAATTTACATCTTGCAACGCAGCACAGGGAACGCAGGACGTGTACCAACTCAAGTATGAATACCCAGACATGCATCGAGTAGAGAGAGCTCCGTACCATGGAAAATCCTTTACCATCAAGACCTCCTGTACTCACTACGAGGAGGCTCAAAACTGTCATCACTCCGCCGTCTTGTCAGATCACTTGGCGCGCGAGAAGGCGCTCTAGAAGGCGCTCTGGAGGGAGCTTTGGATGGCGCACGAGAAGGCGCTTTGGACGGAGCTCTTGACGGCGCCCTGCCCTTCGACACCCGCGATCTTGCCTTCGATGCTGTGTCATCCTCTTCTTCCTCTGGCGGTGCCGCTTCTAATCTGGGCGCCCGAGTAGGCGCCTCTGAAGGCTCTCGTTGCCGGTCTGGCAGGTAGGTCAATGTGCGCATGTCGCTAACAGTTTCGGCGTCCAGCTGATCGTCCCACTCGCGTTGCCGCTGCCGCCTTTCGAGCTCTTTCTGCTCTTCCCTTCGGCGCTCTCGCTTCCTGCGCTCGAATTCGCGCGCACGCTGGGCTCTCATCTCTTTCTCCTTTTCCACTGTCTTCTTGGTCGTCCAGAGCTGGAAGGCACCAGCCACGACTGTGATCATACCAACGAGGAAGGAAGCTTTGCCCAGGTTGTCGAGCTTGGAGTCTTTCTCCTTCTCTTCGCTTCTGGCCGGTTTGCGCGTCCTGGTTCCTCGAGAGGAAGGCGGGTATGAGCGTCGTCGTGTGTAGTGTGATTCATCTGAGTAGGCGGAGGGAGAATAGTTGCGATTCCGGCTCTTGCGGTTTGGTGGCTGTGAGTAGCCGTCGTCGTATCTGTCTTCGTAGCGTTCGGTGTAGCCGTCGTCATATCGGTCGTCTCGGCGCCTGTCGCGTGGTTCATCGTATCGGTCGTCATATCGTTCGGTGTATCTGTCGTCGTAATCGTAGCGATCGTCGTAAGAAGAGCGGTTGTCCCTGTTGTCAGGACGGCGCGAGACGGCGCGCGACATGGTGCTGATGTGGTAATAGAGGCGGCAGTTCGCGGTATGGTGTGGAGAGGAGCGAACAACGGGTGAGCGTTAGTAGAGGTGGGCGGCGCATGGTGGTTGCATATCAGCAGTAGGCGGTGTGTCTGCATGCTTGCGCCTGCTTCAAGCTTGCTGGCCGTGGCAGGTGCCTGCTGCACGAGCGCTGCTCCACTCTGGCGTCATCACATACCGTTAATCACATGCCGAGGTTGACTCTTCGTCAAGCCCCAACTCCACCAAGACAAGCAGGCATCAGCCACTATACCGTGACAAAATTGTCTCAAAGCGGCAATCTGATTCTCTCTTTTGATACAACGGCCTCTAAATCATCCTTTCGAGTCACCTTCGACTCCAGTAGTGCATCACGAGACCCCACATCGGCAGGCATCAATTTGGATTGACTCTTGTTCTATTAGCCGAGTCTGTATACCGAAGCTTATAGGTGAGTAAGAGCATGAGTAAGAAAGTACTTACGCGTCCTCCAATTTGTTTCTCATACCTTACACTGCCGTGCTCCTTTTTCATCTATTGCCGACCATGTTACCCGCCAGCGGCAACACGAGAAACATGGCACCTTGACCTTACAACTCTGCCATCAAGAAGCTGTCGAGGTGCCTGGGTAGGATTGCAGAAGCACGACCGCTGAGACATCTTGTTCGATTGATCTACATCTGGAAATTCTCGACCCGTCGTAATCACTGCCGGATGATGACAAAGCGTTGACGACATCACGACTAATCATCATGCATTTCAAAGCTCATCCTTATGTGGTCTAACTCGCTTGTCCTCTTTTTATTCTTGACGCTACAAGCAGTATCACTGATTAGCAGTTGCTGATAGCTGAGTTATACAGTAATTCGACAACCCAATCTCCTCATCCGACCCCATTGAATTGATGCTCTCTCGGCTATCACACATCAATCGAACAATTACATCTTCGTCACAAACACGCACCATGAGCGCCGCAGCAAAACTACCTGCCTCATGGCACAATGGACCTGAAGACTCATTCCATGGCAAGATCACGGCTAATGGTCCGTTCACGCCAGACAAGGGCCGCTATCATTTGTACATTGGCCTCTTCTGCCCATTCGCACACAGGGCCAACTTAATGCTGCACCTCAAGCAGCTGAACAAATACGCCGACATTGGTGTCAGTGTCGTCAAACCGTACCCCAAAGGTGGAGAGGGCTGGCGCTTCAACGTCAAAGGCGAGCCGGCCTACGAGGGCGCCACCGAGGAGCCATTCTACGGTGCACGATTCTTGAGTGAGCTGTACTTCAAAGCCGACCCGGACTATAAGGGAAAGTACACTGTGCCTGTCCTTTGGGACAAGAAGCTGGAAACCATCGTCAACACCGAGTCCCACGAGCTCCTCCGCGATCTCAGCACCGCCTTCAACACCCTTCTACCGGAAGATCTCGCCAACTTGACCCTCTACCCGGAACAACACCGCCCAACCATCGACCGCATCGAAAAATGGATGCAATCCGACCTCAACACAGGCGTCTACAAAACCGGCTTCGCTCCCTCCCAAGAACCCTACGAGGCAGCTCTCCCGGGCCCCTTCGCCGCCCTCAACGCCCTCGAAAAACTCGCCTCCTCCAACGCCGGCCCCTACCTCCTCGGCGCCTCAATGACGGAACTCGACATCCGCGCCTACGCTACCCTCATCCGCTTCGACACCGTCTACGTCCAGCACTTCAAGTGCAACCTCGGCACCATCCGCCACGACTACCCGGTGCTGAACAACTGGATGAAGAATTTGTATCATAACCATGCGGAGTTTAGGGAGACGACGGATTTCAGGCATATCAAGGAGAATTATACGAAGCATATGACGTTTATTAATCCGACGGCGATCACGCCTGTGGGGCCGTGGCCGCATGTTGAGGGGGGTTATGAGGAGGACTGGTCTAAGTTGAGAGTGGGCGAGATTGATATGCCGGAGGTGTTAGAGTGGGAGAAGAAGCTGGAGGTTTGAGAGGGTTGATCGTGTTGAGGATGGAGGAAGAGGGACTCTTGTGGCGATGGAGTCGGAGGAGAGTATGGAGGGTTGACCGGGCGGTCCAGCTGGGGATTGGGAGTCAAGTCGATGCATTCGACATTGTGTTCGAAGATGAGATTACTCGTTCCGAGACGGTTGCTGAGGTTAGAGGCCGGACTGGCGGAAGGGTATAGGCTACTATCGTGTGAAAAGAGACTTGGGCCGTTTAATGAACACTCAATTCGTTGGTGCCAACATTACGACATCTCGGCTACTGCAATGGTAGGAGAGGTCGGAGCAGTGTCAGTTGACATGGGTGAGAATGCATTGGAACCGAGCGTTACCTTAATTAAGCAGCTCTTTGCGATCATCCGCGCAATGTTGCGACCTAATAGCCGCGCTGGTCAGGTGCTGCAGCCCTGCCACGAGAATCTTGTAGACGTTACCGCTGGGCATCAATACATGTACATGACAATGACAATGACAATGACAGCAGCACATGGCAGTTCTTCACTCCCGCAGGCTTGCATAGACGAGTCGCATCGCAGAACTCGCCTCCGGCTCCCACGTCGGAGCCTTCGTTGACATGGCAGTGCGGTATCTAATAGAGCTAGTAGCAAATTGGTATGCGGATCCTAGCACTTCCGCTCTACTGCACAAAAGCCCGCGACCAGAGGTCGACGCAGCATGCGCTTCCAGAGTCCAACTAAGACCATCCGTGGGCATGGACGGGCATTTTGGGCGTGGGAGGCTACAGGCATGTAGTCGTATCTCGCCATGATCGTGTCCCTAAGTGCACTTTTCTTACTTTCGTCAAAGGTCCATGGTCACATGCGATTTCCAACAAAAGCATGTTCAGCCGGCGCTTGTCAACGCAACTTGGTAAGGTACATGTTTGCCTTGTCCGCCACAGTTTGAGCTGTACATGCGCGTTCATAGGATGGCGGCGGTATTGAAGGAGGAGTACAGGTTAGGATCAAGACATGGGATGCTGTGCAGTTTCCGAGAGACGTCCTTGATCACATGCGATTGGCCTGACAAGAAGAAGGAATGGGCGGTGCTTATCAATGCGACTTGGTGTAGGTTTGCCTTAGCGGACAGGCTGATGTTGCCCCTCCACGTTGATACGACTGTGGCATCTGATCAAAGGTGACAGCATTGAGCGAAGACGTGGGATGCGGTGCAGTTCGAAAGACGTCCCTGATCACAAGCGATGGGCTGTACACAAGCACGGATACAAGTGGCGCTTATCAACATCTCATCGTAAAGATTTGCCTTTGTCGACAGCCTGATGTGGACATGCGCGTTGAGAGGACAGCGGTACTGGAAAGAATTATTTAGCTCGTGACCAAGACATGAGATTCTGTAAACTGCCGTTCTAGCCTTTACACCTACGTTTTGGCTTGATCAAGACTTGAAGTCAAGATAAACAATTCATCTAAGCGCCTGAGGCCGCTCGCATGTGGATCTCGCCGAAGTTTTAGGCTTCTTATATTGAGATTGAGTTCAGTCTTGTCGTTGACATGCATCTCGGTCCAACGACGTGCCGAACCTACTGTCCCACGTTTTCGGAACCCAAAAAGGTGAAAAGGTGACAAGCCAATCGAAACGACAACGTTGGGCAACCGGTGAGCAAGTGCAGATGGTCAGAAGTCTTAGGCAAGGTTTATGCATGACATAGCTGCGTGCTGCAGGCTTGGTCGCTCGACTTGCCGACGTCTTTGCTGCTGGATTTTTCGAGCTGTCAGAATAGTTTTCGCACACACTTGTGGAATATTGACGCAGGGAGAGAGAGATGTGTCACGGGGGTCCGTGGCCGTGGGGGCGATTCACAACGATGACGGAAACTGCCGATGTGACCTTGTTGATCCTCCATATGGCTTGAAAATCAAGGCGACGGATGACAGGGCTGAATGGTTGGAGGATGATGGTCAGCCGATCCATGTACGTCTGTGCCGCGGCAATCTACATGTTGTCCCACGACAGGGCTTGTGTTGTTACCACCCGCCTTATCGAAGCTCCAATGCACAGTCTACGGAGAAGACACCGCCAGCATGCACGAGTCAGGAGCATCACACAGGTACTACAGCAGAGCAGTGCTAATGACAGGGTCAACGTTACTTCTCGCTGCTCAATCATGGGATCGGTATGCCCAAGTCGCTTGGTTGTTCGTCAAACGAAACACGTTGGCGCAAACAGAAGGATTGTAATCCTGTTTGGCTGGACCGGTCCGACCGCCTGCAACCCATTTGGTATCTTGTCGCAAGCCTTCAGGCTGTTCAGTTGCCCCCCACTCTCTGATTGCCAGCAAGGCAACCTTCTACGGGAGCTCGTGCGATACCGAGCCGTAGCTACTACAGGTACCCGCACACGATTTGTCCGTGCAACATTACTGCGAGCTTAGGCCTTATCACAGGTAACTATCCATAGCCAGTCAGATGTCCGCTGCTGGCTGCGTCACTTCATGATCGCAATGAAGGGTGGTAGTAGTGGGGGTTCACTTGTTCAGTTCAAAGTGTTGCATGTTCATTTCTGATGAGCGTGGGAGCTAAGAAGATAATTTGTTTCCGAGTCAGAGGTATCTATCTGGAAAGAGGCGGCCAGTCTGGTCATCAGTATCCAACAGAAGACCACCGTTGCGACTTTCCAAATTTGCAAGTAGGCGCCCAACACTATACTATAGCTCCAAGTCTCTTACCTTTGCGTACCAACCACGAGTATCTTGTAGCGATACTGTCGAAGGTCAGAGATCAACAGTCTGACGTTATGTTTGGCGATAGTAAGCACCGTGGCTGTCCGAGCCACAGTACGTCGTTGCTTGCGTGAGCTTGCTGCATCGCATCTGCTGAGTTGCAAAACTTGTCTCCGGGGGCCGTGCGAGATCACATGTGCTCTGATCACCCTAGAATGTCCATCGAGTGCGCAAATCTTTTACTGTATATGTCACCGTGGTTGCAGAATCGTCAAAGTCTTCGTACCGCCGGGGCCTTTGGATTGGCATTCGAATTGTGAAACGACTTGTGTTCAGCGATGGAACACCCATGCCATGCCACGGCGCAAAGCAAACTTCGACAGCAGCCACAGTCACCCTCTCAGAGAAACCGACGAATCACGCATGGATGGGCGTCGTGGGTTCCTCAGCCTGCTCGTTGGTGTCATGATCCGGTGACAGGCCTTCCATCCAGCTTTCGATGCGCTCACTAGGGATGGGGTAGTCCAGGGGTTCGCTCTCATATTCCGATGGGCTCGCAAGGAGGGTCTCGGCGTTCTCGAAAGCCTCTGGTGGCACAAGTGTGAGAGCTTTGTCGAACGCTCTTTGGTACTCGTCTCTGGCCTCGGCTTCGGCTTCGCTCAAGGCTACGTCTTCCAAGTCCCAGATGTTGCGCCGTTCAGGGTTCAAGTCGATCCCCAGCGATTCGCACTCGGCTTTCAGTCGATCTGCGTTGTTGATCGCTTCGTCCAAAGCTTTAGTGATGACATTTCGCCTCCGGTTTGCATCAGCCTCAAAGTCTTCGTCTGTGATCAAGAGCATCTCGTCTTGATCTTGCCGGTGTTCTCTGTCGGCGCGTGTGGTCAAGTAATCGTAGTTGTGTTCTGCCAGCTGTTCTCCGTACATGTTCACATCGGCTGCCCACCTGAAGTAGTCTTCTCGAAGTGTCTCGAGATCAGGTGGGGAATTGTGCGTAGGATCTGGCATTGAAGACGCTGGAGTCGGACACGAAAGTCGACGGTCGGGCTGGGTAGTATACGTAGTATGTGTGTACTCGCTGTTGCTGGCGATCGATCGAGGATTGGAAGCCGCAAGAAGACCTGATTGTGCATTGAAAGGGACGATCAGACGTGCGAATTCCAGATCGAATGCCGTCCGAGCTTCCTGGTAGTCCCGTTCAATGGCCTTGACTTTGGTAGAGTGCGCCTCAAGGTCTCTGCCGCTGTTCACCAGGCGATTGCGGAGTGTTGACATGCCCAAGGGATGGCTCGATGAGTTTGAGTCATGACTGTAAGGGTTGACAGCGACCTCAAAAAGAAATTGGATTTGGTGATACTGGCTCAGCAACTTTTCCCAATCCTTCCTCGCGGCGTCAGACTGTGATTCGAGCGCTGTGTAGCGAGCCCGACTCGCTGCCAGATTTTCGTAATGCCCATTCATGGGATTGTGGCGTTCATACTGAGCAGTCTGCTGGCCGACAAGTCGTGCCGGCAAACGTTCCAGAGACTTCGGGCCACGTATGAAATTGTTGAAGTTGGAATCGTGCGCCTGGGAGCCCGGAAAATGATATCTCGTACCATCCTGTCTCATCATGTCAGACCGGGTTCGGGAATGACTATTTCTGGCTTTCAGCTGAGGTGGCAGTCCCTGGTCCATCACCAAAAAGTGCTATAAAGCTGCTCTGGACCGGCTGTGCATCTGCACTCACAATTTGAGGTACAAACATCATTGTTTTGACAAACAACGACGAAGCGGCAGGTGGCCCAGAGAACCGGTCCAGAGCACGGTGACCATGTAGTGTTACCGATGCGGTCTGTGTATGCGAAAGGAGGCGATATGAACGGACGGGTAGATACAGGTCAATCAGGATGAGTCTCTGGTGCCATGGTGCGATGCTGCCGTTGTCTACGCAACGGGCCCCTCCCAATTTAAAGAGCCCCCTTTGGCAGTGTGGGGTGAGAAGGCTTGGGGTGTGCACGTCAACATATTACTCGAGAGTACCTATACACGTGGGGGTGCGGAATAATCCTGGAAGATGCCACATCTCGGCGCTACCCTTCTCTGAGTATTCTCAAAAGCAATGTGGCGTAGGGCAGCGCGTCCAGCCAGCGCATGATCTATTGCACTGGCATCATGCAGCAGCCATGCACTTGCTACGCCCGCTATCAGAGCTGCGTCGATACCCGACCGTCGAGTCTCGTGTTCATCTCGTTCTTAGCAGCCCATGGACTTTTCTGTGAGCCTTGTCGACTCCTTCATCGCAAGAAGATAAGTTTATAAGAGCTCAGCCATTTTATCTTTTCGTGTGAAATGCTCGTACGCAACGATGTCTTCGCCTAACGCTAGAGTACAGCAAGATAGTCGAACTGGAGAGTATTTCACCGTTGATCGGAACGACAATCGTCGACGAGCAGATGTGCCCAGTCGGCCTCGGACAATCAATCCGGCACCGCATACTCCCACTTCTCGGCTGCATAGCACTCCAGGGATAGCCCCATCGACTACACAGCAAAGAGGACCATTTGGAGTCTCGCTGCCCAGTCAGCCTCGTACTGTAGACCGTGGCAGCCCAACTGGAAACCTGGCAAACCTCTCCTCTTCGAATGGACCGACTGCCCGGAGGGACTCAACGCTAGCAAGCCCAGTTCCTCAGTGTTCTGGCGGTCAATGGACGCCAAACGCTCCACAAGGTGTCCGCTCAGTCCAAGCTGGTTCGCCGGAGTACTTGCCAGCTGTCCCAACGTCATCGACTCGGTTCACTGATGCTGCACCACCTTCGTATGCAAATACAGCCGGAACGATTCAGGGTAGTGAGTATCGGATGTGTTCCGATTAGTGCTGGCCAAGACTGACATGATTGCCGCAGGGAGCGGTGTTTCCCCATCGACTGGCAGGACAAGTATCCAAACGACGCAAGGCTCTGCAGGTTACAACGGCGGACAAGCCACCCACGGCGATGCTGGCGGACAGCTCCCTCGTCTGCAAGATCTCGATGACAGTATGTTCGACTTTATCCTTCTGACGCTGTACTCGCTAAGCACCACAGGTTACAAACTGCGCAACAAAAGCTTCTTTGTCCAGGGCCGAGTATGTTGAATCATCCAGTGACGTATCGAAGACGGGCGCTCACCTTTGCACTAGGTCTTGATGGCACTATGGACCGAACCAATGGGAACATCTGCCAGTGGAAGGAGTCCATCTTCCGGCGGCAAATCCTACAACAGAGATGTTTACATGGTAGCCTATGGGGAAATGGCATTCTCCAAAGTGAGGCGATTTGTTATCGTTGGAGCATCTGAACGGTCTTGTACTGTCCTGTAGGTCACATGTGCACTTAATTGCATTGAAAGATTACTGACGTGACAGCGCAATCTCGACGCACTGCGGGACTGGTGCTAAGTACATGCAACAAGATCAGTCTCAGTATGGTCTTGTCTATACATGCAGCACACCACCAGGGATATCGGAAAGTGAACGTGGCATGCAGAGCACCGCAGTAAGGATTGACCCAGACAACTTGACCATGCCACTCAACTCTATGTCAAGGATACACTATGGAAACATCTACACCATTCAGCACAACATCAGAGTGAAGGCGTATGGTATGGTGAACCAAGCATCCGTTGAACCACTCATGAGCCAGTTTCGACAAGTCAATGGACATAAGTTCGGTTTCTACACAGGACCTCCCCAAACGCTCCAAGAGGGACGGCCATCCCCAGAGGCTACAGCTGTGCCGTCTGTCCCGACCCAAAGACCTTCAGACCCTCGCCAGCTCTTGGAGCCCCGATATCAAAGGGCAATGGAACGGCATCCACCGACTGTCGCTGGGCCCTCAGCAACCACACAGCTTTCCCGCAACAACGTCCAGAATGCAGCTCGTCAACCGCAACCCAACGCACCTGGCAGAGCTATGGGCCCGGCAACTAAGACGAGACGACCTGCACCGCCTCCGCCCTCTGTCGAAACCTTGAGGCAGCGAGGCTTCGACGAAGCTCAAATCAGGTCCATTCACGAAATGATGCGCCGCGGTGCGACAGCACCATATGCCATGGCCAAGATCACCGCACTGGCACAGCTTGATTGCACCCAAGAAGCCGCGAATCGGATTGCGCATGCTGTACAAAATGGCATGCCATACGAGGCAGTCGTTGCTCAGTACCGTGCAGCTACGGAGCAGTAGGCATCTGGCAACAACAGTGATGATGAGTAAGTTGATAACGATAGCGACGATAGTGATCGCGACTAGCCCATACGCCGGGCCCGTGGACAAGCTCAAGGACACAATGACGAATTCTGGATCACAGATATGCATGTCGGATGTTTTGTTATGCCATGTTGCTTCATGGCCTGTGAACCAGCCACAGGCGGAGCTTTCATGATGAAGGAAGATCGAATACGATGTCGACCAGGCGATCAACGCCGGGTGAAACATCCCCACCAGCTGATCCGCGAGATCTAGATGTCCTTGCAGGATAGCTACGAGTTACGATGATACGAAGCGATCAACAATATCAACGGGAAGTCTTGTTTTTGTTAGTCTCATAGCAGTAAATGCACGGTGGCGCGCATTTGTCATTCCTGCTCACTCCATACCGTTCCACACCATTCACAATCTCACAAGCACGTTGCAAGATACCCAAGGAAGTATTGCGCATTGGTCTTGTATTGATCGCCCTGTTCGGAGATAGCCATATTCATTCCTTCGTTTCTGGCATTGTCAAGCGAGTAGTCAACGCTTTCGCAGACCTTCAATGGGTCTATGAGTGGAATGAGCAGTGTAGGGTTATTCTCATGTACAGACTATCCAAAATAACAGAAACCACTTTCACTTCACCAGCGAGGACATTGCAAAGAAAGTCTTTCAAGATTGCATCCTTCGGCGGTCCCAAAAACTCAGGACGATACAATACTCGCAGTTCCCATCAGTCCCGTAGCTTCGTAGACTGATGAGTGATCAAGGATATTCCTTGCTGTCATCAAGTAACCCTTTGCGAGTATTTGCGTGACCCAGTAGCCATGCTGGTCAGATGGCGGAGCCGGGAGCCTCATGATACCTGATGCACCTTGCAGCTGGGCAGCAACACATGTACATTGGAAATGACAGCACGTGGTAGTTCATTTCTCCCACTCACACATACACGGGCGACAACGCTTCATCGGTAAATATGATGCAATGTTGAGTCTACAAGGCATAGGCACCATCAAACACCCTGATCTCGAACACCTGCGGTCAGCATGGGCAGGCATACATGTCGTTACCTCCGGTCGAGGCTCGCAGGTCACGAGGAACAAGCGCCGACGGCGCTTACCAAATCGCCCACGCAGAACATTTCTTATCTGCCAGCCCGATGCCACAGACGTCAAGCTCGTGATTTGACACGGTGGCATATCAACTTGATCATCAGCCTTGTAGCACCGAATCTCGAACACACAAGCAAATTTGTTCTGCAGCTCGGATATCAATCGTTCCATCCACGTCCATGTCAGACTTGAGGTCTGAATAAACGTTACTAGATTCGGTGCCTTAGGTCACGAGTATCCACTCTTCGCGGTAGTCCAAAAGGTAAAAGAGCTGGATTCAGCCTTGCGGCCGAACGGACGGCCACGCACCGAACCCTAACCTACCCCACGTTTCGAAAAGCCAATTGAAATGCTATATCTGAGACCGGTGAAGGCCGCAGAAAAGAGACTTGCATTGCAGGACGGGCTCGCTAAAGTGCCAGAAGTCTTAGGCGAGAGGTCCTGCTTGTGCAGTGTTGAAAGGTGCAGGGGCCAGCTCCGTGTCGGACTTGCACATGTTTTCGGAAGCGAGAAGGCTGGCCTTGGAATTTTGGTTGCCGTTCTGCTTCGTGCTACGATCCTGTGTGGCTTGATATTATCTGATGACCTGCGGCAGGCCGCTGTTGTGGTGCGTGGGAGCTTGCAGCTGATACGTCTGGTGTTGCCGCCTGCGACCCGTCAGGAGGTCAAAGTCCCTGTGAACGGTAGGATGGCAATCATTTGATCGAAATTGTGTTTGCCTTCTGCTCCTTGCCGTGAAAAGCGAGCTGTGCCGAATGATGGGGTCGGTAGTTGATTGTTACACCATGGCTGTGCCGCTGGGTGGGTGGCCAAGTCGGTCGAGAGGAAGTACGGAGATGACTGCACGGTGGTACGCTTGCGCTGACTGGCTTGGGCGGTCCGCAAGGACCGTTACACCGGGCGTTGATTGCCACGTATCATGCCGGGTGATGAAGGTCGGCAGCAGATTGGGTCACAACTTTCGGCTCTCGCCTTGTCCACGAACCAGGAAAGAGTAGGGCTCGATCCTGCAGTAGTCGCCCGATGCACCGACAGTGCGTGGGTGAAGCGGAGAGCGAAGAGTATCGAGGGTAGCGAGCTGTAGGTTGCTCAGTCTTGCACACAGCTTGACCACGTGTTTGCTGCACTCTGCATGACAGCAGGCAGTAGCGCTGCTGTCTAAGCATCATACGGTCGGGCTAACAGCTAAGCTTGAGTGGTTGTGTAGGCCATGAGGTTGTGCTCTATAGTAGTGCTAGCATGTTGGATTCGCTGTCCACTGGCCCGAATTGGTGATTCCATAGGCCTTTGGCAATATTGAGCTAAGTGCTCCATTGCGGTGTGCCAGGTTATATTGTCCAACATGTTAAACACAACGCCTCAAGCACGAAATCGACTGGATTAGTACAATCACACCGCCACATGCAATCAAAGCGCTGGTCAACTTTGGTCTGGGATGCTAGCACACCGCCCTGGCGGAAGCGAAAGCAAGACTCTGCTGCCCCGAATGCAGAGAGATCCACGGGAGGGACCTCCATTGTGACTGTAATGCATGGTCTCGGTATGCGCCGAGTTTGTGAGTGACCGAAAGTGCGAGCAACATCATAGAGGCTTGCATGACAAAATGGAACTCATGTTACTAGAGTGCTATCGATACCCTGTCCCAATGGCACATCATCCATCCAGCTTGTGACAAGTTCACTGTTGCGTGCAGGTTCTGCATCGGCGCTGCCATGTTCGGACGTGTCACCGCGGATGAGCTCCGCGTCCAAGAAGGCCTCTGGAGGGACTCTAGCAAGAGCGGCCTGTAGGCTCTCTTCGTAGCCTTGTCTACCCTCTGCAATCATTGCTGCGGACTCCAGGTCAGGGAAGTCTCGACTGCGGCGACTGGCGTCTGTGTTTGCCGACTGACTTTCAGCCTTGATTTGTCTTGCTTCTTGGATCACCCTTGCCAGCTCCTGCGAGACCACTTCCCGATCTCGACTGTACATCTCCTCAAAGTCTTCATTGGTGACGCTGAGCTTTTCGTCATGATCCTGACGGAGCTCTCGGCGAGCAACTTCGTTCCAGTATTCGTAGTTTTGATCAGCGAGTCGTTCTCCAAGAGACCTCACTTCGGCCACCTTGTTCTGGTAGCGTTTGACAAGGAGTTCCACATCATTTGACGAGGGCGCAGGGGTAGGGCAATCGCCTGGCTGTCGTGTATACGTGCTGGCAGGTGGACTAGTAAGTCCAGGTGGTGGAGGAACACCTGGACGCATAGCCCACTGGCGAGCAGACTGCATGAAGTCCAACTCGCAGCGAGCCCGAGCGGTTTCAGCCAGCTGCAGTTTGCGCCGGATACTCCTGACCTTGACGGAGTGTGATTCCAGGAGAGAACGATCGTTGATGCACAGTTCCCGTAGCATACGTATGGTATTGCCGGCAGAAGAGTCCCCCAATTGTGGATTGAAGGGGTCGACGGCATTCTCGTATTGTATTCGTGATTTCCGATACGCCCGGCGCAGTCGCTGCCATTCCTGCTGAACAGCATCTAACTCGCCATTGATTATCGTCTCGTGCGTGCGGCATGTATCCATCTCTTCGAATCGCTTGGCCACCTGACTGGCAGCAATACCGTTGATTGCTACGGCATTCTTCCGGGGCCCGTCGACGTCGTTGAGAGACCGGCAACGAACAAGGGGCGTCTTCGATTCCTGGAATGAGGCGCGGTTCGCGTTCGGAGGCAACGGCCGGTCGCCATTATCCGTGACGTTCGGTCCAGACTCAAGTTCGGCCTCGAGGACCTGACGGTTATCTCCTAGGCTGTGGTCCATGGGAACTGCGTGAATGGAGCTTGCCTACCATCGCAACTGATTGCGCTGGCGTCGACTTCAAGTGATCGTCCACACCGCCCCCGGCGGGTATATAGGTTTAAAATGAAAGCTGGTACGACCCGAGCATCTGCATAGGGAGAGACTTGTACGAGCCATGTACATTTGGTGTGGTCGCTGCTTAGCGCTGCAGGCATGGTATTGTAACCAGCCACACCCGCAATCCATCCCACTTTCGGGACGAACTTCCAAGAGTTCGTCCACCTCCACACCTTTTGGTGGCGCTTCTCGGCCTATCAAGCGATGGCACATGATATTTCTTCTGCCGCTGTCACATCGCATACTACATGTACAGATGACTTGGGGCATGCATGCCCGAGGACGTCCAAGGCTGATGCCTGATGCGCGATGCAGATATGTGGGTTATGTTGCTGATTCCTGCAACTTCCAGGACTCGTCCGCACGCATACTGTACTGGGTGAGGCCGCAATATGCGCCGGGGCAGTCTGATCAAGACTGACTTCTACCTGTGCATGCAAGACAAGGAAAAATTCGTAGGCCTCAGCAGACATGTCCGCCCAACCGCCTGATTCGAATCACGACTGGAGACGGGACCAGAATGGCCGCTGGTATTACCTTGATGCATACAACCGACGGGTCGACGACACCGCTCCCAGAACCACCGGCCCACCACCGACCACTCTGTCGTTTCAGCCCAAGGTGCCCACATCTAGTACGGGGTATCAACACAACCCGTCTGCGCAGCAAGGCGGTTCAGGACCAGCCGGAGGTTCTGAGCCTATTCACATACCCGCTGCCGCGAATCAAGCTCAGCAATCGGGAGTCGGACGAGGACGTGGCGTGCCACAATCCCCGCCTGCTCATGGGTATGCTCAACAGCTCGGAGGCGGAAGAGGTCAGCTCTCTCCAACAAAAACAAGCCCTTTCCAACTAGCCAATGCTCAGGCTTCGGGTGCAGGCCGTGGCCGTGGCAATGCCGCCAATAGCACGATATCCCCCCAATTACCGGCATCGCAGCAACAGCGGATGATTGCAACGCAGGAACAGTGGGGAACACTGCATGAAGGTACGCTGGCCTGCCCTGTCCGAGATGGAAACCATGTGTATCTTGGCCCAGTGCTAACGATCAAAGCCAGACTTCAAAGTGCGCGCGACCCCAAAGAAATTCTTTCGGCTGGGGAAGGTGTGTTCCTCGTGCTCTTCGTCAATGCGTGCGCACTGACAAGAATTTTCGCAGGTGTTTCTATCACAACATACTGAGCCTTTTGGACAGACCCAGCGGTCCACCGTAAACACTTCCAACAACGATGTATTTACAGTGGCTTTCGGCGAACTTGTGTTCACCAAGGTGCGGAGGTTCATTGTAGTCCGTGAAGGCCTACAGTCATGCACCGCGTTGTGAGTCCTAAACCACACATCGAGTCGATGAGGTGTTTACTGACGATAGCAGGGCTATAACGACGCACAACGGACGTGGCGCCACCCAGAGGAACGCCTCCGAGCACGGAGTCGTGTATACCGGTGCTAGGGCACCACCCACGCGTCGAGGCGAAGGAGGCATCTTACCAGCCGCCGTTCGTATCGATCCGTTCGATACTGACGATACTCTTCATTCAGCCTCAAGGGTCGACTACGGAAAGGTGTACAACATTGAACACAACGTAAAGGTCAAGCCTTACGGTGTGGTCAACAATCAGTACATGCATGTCTTGATCACACAGTGGACGCAGGTTTTCATTGGCAGAACCGGGAACTTGGCACAGCTTGCGTTTCGCACGCCTGGTCAGCCGACTCTACACGCCTTGGGGTTTACGCCATCCCAGATCAATACCATATTGAGGATCCTGACGAGGAGAGGAGCCGTTCCATACGACGTGATCACTTCATATGCTCGAGCCAGTGCGGAAATGGAACTTGCCGATGAGGATCGTACGGAACGCACGGTGAAGCGTCTTGCGAATCACGTAGTGGATTTGGTTCTGGCAGGCTTGAATTTTCCTAATGCTGTCTCTCATGTCAAGCTTTTGGCAGCCAACGAGGAAGCGGATGACGACGATGACGACGCTGAGGATGACGAAGAAGAGGACGAGGATGAGGCGAGCTGAGACTGACGTATGTGAGGTCGAGGAATCGCAAGCAAACAACTTGTTTCGCTGCGCCACCTTCTTCTGTCGCCCAAAGTTTTTGTTTCGACCTGCTCATTTGAGCACACAGTACCAATCATCTGTTGGATCTACAGACGCTATCAATGATCCGGCGCCACGTGCTGTCAGAATCTTGCTTTACACGGCCGGTCACGACACCAGAACGTACGACTGGTCTGAGTTCCTGTTGTTCGATACCCTTGGCAGATATCATGATACTAACGGGGCGGGCAGTCCTGCTCTCATCGAGTAGGATCGCGTGCCTCCCGCTTGGTCGTTTGCGCTTTTGTGAAAGAGTGAGGGGTGGGAGTTTCATATTGATGAAGTCACGAATTCCCTTGAAGATTGCCCGGTCAAGTTTCAATTGGTCACCTCCAGGCTTCAGAGTTCAATGCAGGGAATGGAATGCACGTTTTACTTGAGACTACAATTGTCAGGCCTGATCACCAGTGATACGTCGTCCGTACGAGTGGCTTGTCTCCCCTGGCGTTGCCAGCCACTCTACATCCAATTTCTTGTCAGCCTGGCGTATATGAACAAGTCTGGAGTCTAGGGAGCTGTTACAGGATGGCCCCCGTTCAAGGCCGTCCGCGTGAGTCTTGCAAGCCTGACATCGACAAATTCAGTAAGTTCTGCGCGCCTTGTCAGTGTTGGAACTATTTTCGCGAGCGGACGACTTCGGTACGGGGTTTCCAATCCTATACCGACCGGGAACCACAGGTCGTGCTTAGGGTGCATGAATCATTGTTTCGCTTTGACGCTCTTGCTCGGATACGTCAGTATGTGCTTGCATTGTGCCGGGCGGTCGGTTTCGCTGCATGCCGGCAAGGCAACCGCATTCACCGAATGGTGTGCGAGTACTTCGGTGCAGACAATCGAATCAGGCGCCCTCCCTTCCTTCCGGGTCGTCTTGTGCAGCTCTCATGTTTGAGATCTGCGGACCCGGCGTGCGTGGGGCCAAGCTCAGCTGATGATCGACAGTTGAACCATACACTGGAAGTATCGATTGTGAAACGCACCTTATCAATCACGATAACGTCGACCGCATACCTGTAGTATCTTGGAAAGCATGCCTGCAATGTGGAGATGCAAGTATAGATGTCGACACCGCAACGTGTCGGCGCGAATGTGTGAGACGAGAATGCAAGTCGGCCAGAAACCATGCATGCAGAGTCACCAGGTGCCGTTGCCATGCTTGCTGGATCGCATGTGCTCATCGAAGCCAAGGCCGCGTGCGGTGAGACAAGGCGACAGCGGCGTAGTCACAAGGGCGTTCGTGGGCCCCCAGCTCAGACGACCTCAGCCCTGCTCGCCCTGTCACAACCACCATGCACGTACATGTAGCGGAATGGTGCGAAGACCAGTTCCACAAGAAGTGACAATCGTGATGCTGAAGACGTGAGTGGAAAGAAAATGTGGATGTCAGTGACGCTGTTGGGCGTCAACGTATCTGGTTTCGATATCTTTGCTCGCTGATTAGTTGGTTCGGCTTTCTCCAAGTACATTTGCCCCCGGCTGCAATAAGACCGGTGCTATAGCCAATACTGTCTCTCTGCAAACACACCTCACCGACTCACCGCATCGAGAAGTCCGCGCTTCGATTTGTAAAGTGAATAGATGGACGTCGCAGCGGTGTCAGATCAGCGCGAACCATGAATGTAGAAGGAAATGCGGCAAGTTCTGCGCTCAAGGTAACGATAGATCATTCGAAGCAACCCTTAAGTAGGATATGTTGTGGCGGCCGTTTGGTGTTTCTTCCGGTCTGGTAGAGATGCGCGCAAGGTTAAGGAAAAACTTCCAAGTTCTAGATACATTCTCGACATTCACGCCTTCACGGTGGCTTCCAAGTTGCTTGTACGCCTCCGTCTCTACGATCAAAGATGTTCCCTGGTTGGGGCCGGAATGTTAGTGGCAACGACGATGCTCTTGGTCTTCCTGAGATGCCGTTATACGGTACAAGGGGCGAATGAGTCGATCCGGGTGGCTGCGTCATACACGAATAGTTGGGACCCACGCTGGGAACAATGCTCGAGCTTTCGTATTGTGGCAAAGGGTTGCGATCATCCAGGGACTGGTTGACGGCGTTGAGGTCAATAGTGTGATCGATCCATTCAGAAACTCTCTCGTCCAGCCGGCCATTCACTGCCAGAGGACTTGATGGTGACGAGTCGTCGAGCTCCTCCATCTGTTCGAACTCAAGTGGCAAAGGATCTGCCACCGTGTCCAAAAGCTGGGGTGGCAACTCGTGCTGAGAGGAGGGCTTGTCGAGAGTCACATTGAGGATGTCAGTAGGTCTGATCGACTGATGGCTTGACAGATTGGTGAATGGTTCCTCTTGCGACACGTCGTGTGTTTGTTCGTCACCTTCAGCGTCCGGAATCTGCAAATCCTGGAGGGTCGGAATGGCGATGTTGGCATCGAGACATAACTTCCGAGCCTGCTGTAAAGTTGTCCGCGCCTCTTGAAAGTCACTCTCCGGACCAAGAAAAGTCTCTTGCCACATTGCCGTGAATTGATCATCGGTCTGTTCCAGAATCTGATCTTGATCGGCCAGTAACAGCCGCCGCTCCCACTGCTCTTGACGCTCAACGTCAAGATCGAAGAGCCGCTCGCGCATGATCTTGTAGTTGCTGACTGCGCTGTAGAATTGGAGCAGCTGGGGTGCCATAGGAGGACTAGTAGGAACCAACGCTTCAGAGCCAAAATCCGAGCTGGGCGCCAAAGAAACATCAGACAAGTCTTCATCACCATGAATGT
>Ga0265797_10001489_pt1 | contig 41009 bp, 36 predicted proteins | sample P2T30metagenome_FD_192433 | JGI IMG/M metagenome (GOLD analysis project Ga0265797, IMG submission 192433) | Plant litter microbial communities from East Loma Ridge, Irvine, California - P2 T30 | ecosystem: Environmental > Terrestrial > Plant litter > Unclassified | place: USA: California...
TCATGGATCTCGTGGGAGATGTTGGAGCCCATGCCGGCACCAATGCCTAGTTGGGGGTGGCTTTCGTATGCTTTCCTTTGGCTGCCGGTGGCGTGATACTCGAAGGTCAGGCGATTCCAGTCAAGGTATCGGCGGGAATAGAGCATGCCAGGGGCTTTGAGGAACGGTTTGAGGATCCTCCCGGAATATTCACCAATCTTGATGGCGGCTTGCGTTGGGTTTGGGACGCCGATCGGATTGGTAGGCCCGCGGTATGTGTCACTTTTGATACCGCTCATCGCAAGCCAGCCGAGAGTCTCGCAGTAGCCCCCAGAGCTCATAGCAGTTGTCTGATCGTCGTACACAACAAAGTCCCGAATATGGTTGTGTCCGCCGAAGATCTGGATGGGAGTGTCTGGTTTCTTTGCGCGGATAGCCTGGTGCACAACACTCAGAGTGGAGACGGGGTGCTTCGGCGTGGCTGGATTGTGTCCGATGACAAGATACAGATCGACTGGGTCGGTAGAGTTCAAAGCGTCCTGGAACCATTCTTCTTGAACCATCTCTTGAGCGGGGATAACCTGACTGGCGTCGCTGTTCAGTGTCATTTTGAAAATGACACCAAACGCCATGATGCGAAGACCTTGCTCGGTCGTAAAATAGCGGTGGGTGACGCCCATGTACTCGAATTCGGATGTCGCAGGATTGTACACTTTAACATTGGATGTAATGTAGCGGTCACCGTATCTCTTGCTAAACTTGTTAAAGTGCTCGTAGGTGACTTCGCTCAGGTAGAGCTCGTGGTTTCCTGGGGTAAGGACGTCGTAGTCGATCTTTTCGAAGAGCTGGTTGTTTTCTTCGCCGTTTAGCTCGGTGGCGTCGCTCAAGCCAGCGCCGTCGTGCGGGTCACCGGTGTCTACGAGTAGTAGGTCGACTTGGAGTCGTTTTGCTTTTGCGCGCATTTCCTCGACAAAAGTGGCGTAGTCTCGCCAATCAGCGCCGTAGTTTTGCTCTTTCAGGTGACCTTCCTATGATTCCTGTCAGTATATCGTCAGACAAGGATCGGTAGAGTATTATACGTACCAGCCAGCCGTGTGTGTCGCTAGTATGCATGAAATTAAGCTGGCCCCAGTCAAGGGGTGCTCTCGGTTGTGAGACTGCTTCCATAGCCTCAGGTTGCATTCGTCGCACATTTCTAGTCAGGACAACATCCCGTTCCGGGTGCTCGCAAGACTCGCAAGCATATGCCAAAGCAATTAGGGCGGCGAGGACTGTAGTCTTCGAAGAGTAGTGCAGCTTGTCTGGAGATCTTTGGTACTTTTTGTAAGGACAAAAAAGTAGTCTAAGGTGGATAGAAGCAAGTGTGGTGGTGATCGAGTGATCGAGTGTTTGTTGAGATGATGGTGTTGGAGGATGAGTTCAAGTCCTCAGCCGGCGATGCCATCTGTGTAAATAACGTAAACGTGCGGCCTGCCGAAATTATTTTGAAAAACTCAACCATAACTTGAGTTGATAGTAAGCACATGGCGTTGGCATACAGGAGGTGAGGCTTTGGTCATGGTCGCGCGGCGCAGCCCGCGAGAGCCTATTGAAGGAGGTATAATTCGGGTTCCACTATCAGCAAACCAGCCATGATTCGATGCATCCAGAATGTTCATCGACGAACACCAATTACATACTCGGTACCTTGCAGCAAAGGGCGTGGTCATCAGCTTGAAAGTTCGTGGGTTGTGGTCGAAGCTTAGGCGACTGTCGGATCGGTAAATGGCAGTGACTGTACGCCGCTGGTACCCACCAAACCAGTCACGATCAACAGAAGGCTTCGGACCCGTTGTTCTTGATGATACTTGTGACATCGATGAGTATCCATCTGTCGTGGTCATCTTACCAAAACCTCCCTGGACCCAGTGGGAGCCAGTAACTCTGCCACTTCTCCGTATCAGCCTGCTTCCACACATCAAGCCCTCCAGCAACTCCATGGTCATCAACAGACCAGTTACCAGCTCGCAGGTTTGTGACGACGATCTCCAGGAATCCTTTCAGCTGCACGCCATGGCGTTGGTTGAACGGATTGACACCGCTCTGCAGCAGAGACTCGTGGGGCTCGGGATGAACGAGATCACTCAGGTCGCTCTGCTTCGCCCACCCGTTCTCGAATTCGAAAGGCAACAGAAGTTCGCAGCCGTCCTCGAATGGAGTTCTAGAAGTGCGATCGCATCGGCCGAAATAAAGCCCAGCTGGGCACTGTGCGGGTTCAGGGCCGTTGTAGGGGTAGCCGAACGAAATAGGCGACAATGAGCATGTCGGGATACTCTCTTCGCCGCGGAACAGTAAGATCGGAGGGATCTCATGCTCTGAGACTTCCATGTGTGGGTCAAGCACAAACAAAAAGGGCTGCTTCGCGAAGGTATCGGCAGTCGGAACACGCAAACCCGGCGCGATGAAACTGAATCTTGGCTTCCTTGCTTGCAGAAGGAACTGCTTTGCAAATCCATCGGGAAGAGGTAAGGCTTCGAGGCTCGCAGGGTTGATAAGACCGCTCTCGTGCGTCTGTGGCGGAAGCGACATTCTGAGCTCAATCGACTCAACCGCCGTCGCCCAGAGCTCCAGGCATTCTGTCAGGTCCTGCATGGTCCATGGTACGATGGTCCAGGGTGGCGCTTGGCCGATCCTGATGGCGCCTGTAGTAGGATCTCGCTGCTGCCCTTCGATCTCCTGCCAGTCACCGTTTGCATCCTGCTGATAATCAGACTCGCCATAACCAACCTTGCACACATCGTCGGGCAGTGCTACGGCCTTTTCGCGCAGGATCATCTCAATCCAGACCGACAGGACGCTCTCCAAGGGCTGCCACGGCTGCGACTCGTTCAAGTCGTCTGTGGCGTCAAAGTGCATGATGGCCTTGTGTGTATGCTGGTCGTATCTAGAAAGTCCCGGTCAACATCTTGCCTGCTCTGACAGGGCAAGGTAGATACTTACACCAGCCCATCCGGAACATCATAGAGTCCATTGCTCACCACGTACAAATTCAGAACCCGATCTTCCTCTTCGGCATAACAATCGTGCCAGCCAAAAGCACAATTCAATACACTCACGTTGTAGAAGAAATTGAAGTCATTTGTTTCTGGCGGTACATTGCGAGCGGCCTGAAAGAAAGCTTTGAGAGAAGAAGAGCACTTCTCATCGATCACCTCGGCGGCACGCTCGTAAAACGGAGTGCACTGCGATTGGAAGCCTTCTGCTGAACGACCAGAAGTTAGCCAGCCATGCTCGAGAATGGCATTGTGCAACTCGGCGCAGCGCTGAAAGTCGAGCCCTTCAACATCCCTAGGGGGATTGTCGGGCGTGACGAGCAGGTGTTGCACTCGCTCGAGCGGTGTGGCCATGCTGAAAGCCGGCTTGAATAGACAGGCGTTTGAGTTCGATGATCTGACTCGCACAGCTGAAAGCGCTTTTAGGAACCACTTTGGTGTTCTTCCAAACCCCTCAGACTTGTAATCTGTACATTGCTGTGAGGATTGTTGATGGATTCTCAAGTGGCGTTGCAGTCAGGAGGCAGGCAGGAATTCGGCGATATGACCTGTCGGCCGACGAAATCGGTGGAAATGACTTTAACCGGCAAATTCAACACCTCCAGCGACCGCATCGTCGACATACCAACGACTCTGCATACCGACTCGAGTGTCTTCGACGTTCGAGACGCCTGTCAGCTGGAAACCCAGGTGTGACTCCATGACATGGAAAAGCAAGATACCTTCGTGGCATCCCCGATGCAGGTCCAAACTCCTCTATAGGGGGATCTCCAATGCAGGTCGCCACATTAGAAGCTCGGCAATCAAATGCCACCCACCCCTTGTCACACCCACGGGCTCGCAAGGCATTCGTGTATACGAAACAGGGCAAACGGCCATGACTTTTGATGGAATGGCTGATCTGCAGCCGTAAGCATGCTAATGCATCTCAGCGCAGGCCACACCGCTCTTCATAAACGCTCAGACACGACGCCACGTCCAACCTTCCTCAACCTCACTGTCGGTGTGCACTACACAGGCGTACGCTCCAGGACGCCTTCACGAATAACGACACGTTACCCAGCTGCCATGCGGACATGCGCCCAATGCCACGCCGTTGATCCGAGCGGCGAGATGCACCGGATCAGGCTGCCGGGAAAGCTTAGGAGCTTCAACCAACAGGCCATGCGACACGTTTGGTAGGAATGTCGGTCACCGATGGCTGGCCACTACTCTCCGTACGTTTCAAGACTTCTTGTAAGAGGCGTGATGGGCGTACATTTGTTCTTCGCTGCCTGCCTGCAGATTTGAGGCCTCCGTGCATCAATCACTCACTCTGTTCGAGGCGTGAACATATCATCAACGACAGGCTTCTTTCTTATTTTGCCAGTCCAAGGGCTGATCCCAGATTCGTTGCTCTTTTTGCTTATGACCTGACATAACATCCGAAACTCGCTCTAATCGTTCTAGCGAAAGCCATCCTTGTTGTCGTTCTCTCGATCTAACAATTGCTAGTAAGTCGTATAGCAACGATTGTCGACTGGTTGCTCTTATATGTTATAGAGGCTAACAAACTGTTGAACAGTCTCTCTCCCGGCAAGCACGAGATAATCCGAAACATATCTGCTGATTGCAGCTTTGTCAGTGAACGGGCAAACGACAACCACGTGACAACCACGATGACGATCACATGAAAGGCGTAGCTCGTGAAGTGAAAGTAAGGTCGTGACTACATTAACCTCGTCGCCTCCTGAGGAACCTCGCAAAATCCTCAACACTTCACAACCTTCCAACTCAATCCGATCCACCACCACAATGTCTCGTCGCGAACACTACGCGCTCAACCAAAAGTACTTCGGTATGCCCACACCCACTAAGGCGCCCGTCGAGCAAGACAACTTCCCTCACTTCGTCGACGGCGACGTCCTCGTCATCGTCACCTCGTCTCGCCGCTACAAACTCCACTCCGACATCCTGCGTCGCTCCAGCCCGACCTTCAAGGCTCTGCTCGATCACGACGTCGCCGTCAACCTGTCCAAACCCGCCAGGAAGAAGGGCATCACGATCAGATATCGCCTGCACATGATCGAGAACAAGAACGGCGGCGTTCGTCAGGATGGCGTGGAAACCCCGGCTCATGTACTGCGTCGCATTCCGCTCGACGAGGGCGGGCTTACTGTCGGCGACTACCCAAGTTTGCTTGGAGATGGCAACGAGAACGGCCGCGTGGTCCCGCAGTGGGTGCTCGTAAGTTGCAACGACAGACCTCCTTCAAATGCGCTCAAGCTAACAACCACCAGGCCTGGGAGCAAGTCCTCGGAGCATTCTACAACCGCGGTATCGACATCGGCGAGAGCGAGCGCGACGGCATCAGCTACATCCTAGAGTCCGCAGGCACGATCCTCGGCGTGGCCGAATACCTCCAAAACGTAAGTGAAAGCACGCCCCTCTTCACCACATCTTTCCCCTTGACAAAACCAAAACCAAGACCAAACCTAACACCCCCAACCAGCCCAGCCTCGTAACCCGCCCCACCGAAGCCTCGCTCCTCTCCCTCGGCCAAGTCCTGCACCGCTCCGTCGCCAGCGACCCCACCCCCTGGCTCGACTTCTCCTTCCGCCTGCGCAGCAAAACCCTCTGGAAAGAAGCCCTGATCCACGGCGCCGGCCGCTTCAACAGCCCCGCCCTGCGCGCCGCCGTCCGCGACAAAGACCTGCACCCCGCCATCATCGAGCTCCTCACGCACAAAGCAGAGCTGCTCAAAAACCTCTCCAAGCGCACCCAAGCCACCCTCCTGAGCTACTACCCGGAAGCCCTGCAGCGCACCAAGACCGTCGGCCGCGCGGACCGCGACTCGATCGGCCGCGCCAGCTATGCCAACGACATCATGCAGTGGCTCGGCCTGACGGTCTGGCGCCACTGGATCGCGCAGCAGGTGTGCGCGGACAACACGCACCACGCCGCGGACCTGGGCTTCGAGTTCTTCCGGCTCGTGGCCCGCGCGGGCGAGGCGTACCTCGATCGCAACCAGCTGCGCCAGTTCCACGAGTACTTCCCCATGAGCCTCAAGGGCGAGAGCGTGCTGGAGAACCGCATCTCGGAGCTCAAGCAGGACGGGCAGGGGATGGTGGCGAAAGTGCTGGAGAACCACTCGTACCTCGACGTCGAGAGGTTCCCCGCGGGGCATATGACTTGTACGTGGATCGGGCCGGACGACTATCCGTGGGAGAATGTTGGGCGTGCTGCTGCGAGGGGGTTGCGGGAGGGGACGACGCCTTCGTCTTCGGAGGAGAGGGATTCCGAGGAGGGGGGGTTTGGGCGGGGTGGGAGTGCGGGTGGTGGTGATGATGATGATGAGGATGATAGGATGGAGGTTGAGGGTGGTGAGGGGAGGTTTGGTGGTGGGGATGAGGAGTCTGTTGGTCGCGGTTGAGGTTTGCGGTGAGAATGCGAACCGATACCGAGCCGCGAACGACTACTACCTGACAGCACTTTTGCTGCTGTCAGACGCTTCGATGGAAGCATGGCTAGAAGGACCCAATGAGCTCGACTGAGAGCTTGATTCTTCCAGCTGAATCAGAGACAGAGAGAGAGAGAGAGCATGAAGGTACACACGTGCCCATGAAGGCGAGAGCCGACCACTAGGCAAAGCATAGAGAGGAAATGTCTAGTTGCAGCAATACCAAACCCAACATCAACCTCATATCGCGCTCGAAATGTGACTGGCCTTGAAAAGTACTTCCATTTAGCATTGTTGATTATTATTGTGGATCTTTGTATTCTGATCAACATCTGTGCTGTCACGTAAGAAGACAAGTGTTCAAAAATCAATCGACTTGTTCTCTGTATCTATAATACATCAAAACTTCTCAAAACGAACGAGGACAGAAAACTCAAGGGCGGCTGACCCATTCAGGTTCAGCAAAAAAAAAGAAGCGAAAGAAGACTGTGACCTCCTAGAGCCCCTTTTTTACCCACTCAAACGCCGGCTGTAACCCATCAAAGGCACAGACTTGATAAGCCACCTGAAAGCGCGCTTATACAATAATCAGGCGTGATCAGATAAGGACCCGCCAACAAAATCGCTCATGACAAAACCATCCATTCTCAAAACATAGAATGCAACTGCCGCCCATCTCACTGCTTTTATTCCCTCACCAAGTCTCGGCGATGTACTGACCATCCTTCTTTTTCTGCTCCCAGAACTGGGTCGCAGTCTCGAAGTCAAGGTTTCCCTTGTCCATCGCCACATCGATGAGAGCGCTAGAAACGCCCTCGCCCATGCCCTTGGTGCTGCCGCAGACGAAGATGCGGCCATCGATGGCGTTGATCACAAACCAGACAATGTCAGCCTGCAGACGCACCTCGTCTTGCACATATTTGGCGACCTTGCGCTGGTTGCGGTCTTCCTTGACGGCAGCAGGGGTGGCGGCTTCCTCCTCGGCGGTGGCGGCGAGCTCTTCCGCTGAAGGAGGAGGCGCTTGGGCGCGGCTCTGGACGACCTTCTTGATTTCTTTTTCGTGCGTGCCCAGCTCGCCCTGATAGATTTCGTCGAGCATGCTGTCACGGACGCCCTGAACGAGCCAGATCTTGTTGGCGCAGTTCGCGTTCTTGAGGCGGTTGAGGATGAAGCCGCGGAAAGGTGCCATTCCCACGCCGGCACCGATGAGCATCATGGGGCCATCAGAGTTGAACTCGCGGGACAAAGGGTTGCTCATCAGACCGCGGAACATGGGGATTTGGATGTTGAGCTCGCGGCCGGCGACACCAGGGGCGGGAGCAGGTCTTCCGGCGGCTTCTGCTTCTTCCTGGGCTTGCTTCTCGGCGGCGGCAAAGCGCAGAGCTTGACGCTCCATGAAGCCAGAGCCGACACCCGAGCGGCTAGTGTTGCCGATGGATGCGGTTTCGTGGATGGTAACGGCCATTTCGATCAGACGACGTCCGGCGAGACCCTCGCGTGCTGACGAAACGTGAGGATCGTTGCTGAGGGAGTAGAATCGAGGCATGAGTTGGTTGAGGGTGGCGAGAAGTGCCTCGAGAGGCGGCTTCGATGAAGGGAAGGCGTGCAGTAGCTGCTGCAATGTGATGTGAGGACCAGCGCGAAGATCGCAGAATGCGACCCGACCTTGTGCGGAACAGAGATATGTCAGTATCTTCTTCTCGTTTTCTGCTGTGGCGTACTCTGCAAGCACACGGAAGAGTGCCTGTGTGGGTGCGGTGGAGCTGATGTCGACAGTCCATGTGAGGATCTCACGACGAGTTGTCACCAACTCGCGAGCAGTGTCGTCACCCCAGATCGTTGGCCAACGTCCACCAGTTGTGTGAAGGCGCATGGGCTTGTCGCGGATGAAGCGAGGTACGCCCAATTGGTCCAGAATGTCGTCAACCACGGCAGGATCGTTTGGTGGGCAGATACCGACAGCGCCGCCAACCTTGAAGTCCACACCACCTTCTTCAGGATAATCTGTAACATCAATGTCAAAGTGGAAGGTCCTCTTTTCGGCTCCAGGCTTGGTGAGCTCGCGAGCACCGTAGATTGGTGCATTGAAGACGTCGTAAGGAGGGTGAGGCTTCATGTACTCGGGCGGACGGTTGTTGACGGCACTCGCACCGTGCTCGTGTCGTTCTCCGGGGAACTTTTCGGAGATGGATTGTTTGCGAAGGCTGCCAAACGAGAGCTTCACCTCTGGCATGTCCAGAATCTTGGTGAGAGTTGTGTCTTGTGTGAGCGATCGAAGACTGGGGTTCAGGAAACGATAGGCGTCGTTGTCCGGAGCCACAATGGGTGTGAAGTCGGGCTTGTCGTTCTTTCGCGGCAATGCCTCGTTCATGCAGCAACCCTCTCCGCAGCAGTATTTCTCCAAGTACTTTGTGCCACTTCCGTCACCCAACAGTCTCTTAATCTCCATTGAGTTGGAAGCGAATGTAGTAGTACTCGCTCTCCGTCCACGCCCTCTGGCAGGACTTGTTGCAAGTTCAGGCAGCTTGTCGAATGCCTCGTCACCGGAGCCTTCCTGTGGCTCGGTCATGGGTGTCGAGGGCGCGTCCGAGTGGCTGTCCTCGTCTGTGGTGGCACCAAGGCTTTCGGCGCTTGAACGGGTCGAGTTTGTGAGGGCGAATTGAGCCTTCAATCGTGGTGACATTCTGCTGATCTTGTGCGAGACGGTCGGATCTGCAGGAATGGGATTGTCGGGGTGACTTGTTGCGCTGTTAGGTATGGGGTGATGGCGGTATGGAATAGATGAGAGAGAATGGCGGCGACTAGGCGTGTTGGGTGCAGACATGACTGCGGTCGTGTGTTGTGTGTTGTGGTTGTGGTTGTGAAGAGTGCAAACAGCTGGAGGGCAAAGAAGAAATCCAGATGGATGATGATGTAGTTGAGGGAAGTCCAAAGTGGGCTGACTGTAACGGCAGGTAATTCAGGTCAGTAATTCGCACGAAGCATTGGTAATAACAACAGTGAATGGGTGCGAGTCGAAGGTATCAGAGTGTAGATGTAGAGAGAAGAGTGGAAATCAATGCAAGCAATATTCATGCATGTAAGGTAGGCAATAATGCGATGACGGGATTCCGGTGGGCGCGACACTACTTTCATCTTCCACTCACCAAAGAGAGATTCTTCCAGACCTTGGACCCCGGCGTGCGGCGAGAAAGCGCGATAAGCTTGCTGCGATTGGCCTTATCCCCTCTCGAGAATCCTCTTCGCAGACGCGCCTTGTCTGTCTGCCGAGGCGACACCCGACTCTAGTGCCGTAGTGTATATGCCGTTGATCTTTAGCGAGAAGACTGAGGAGGTCCGATTGCTATTTCTTCTATTTCCGGCACACGCTGTATGTATCGCAGGTGCTCAGGAGGGTAGATGAAGAAGACGGGACAATGGGTAAGGTAGGCACTCGGTGATGAAAGGTGTAGGTGAAGGGGAGAGAGGGGAATATCAGATGAAAGAAAGGATCTGATAAAGGAGAAAGATTGCTAAGTAGGTAGGTGCGCTCGGGGCAATTGTACGGGAGGGATGAGATGATGATGAGCCTTGGCCTGACGGCGAAAGCCAGAATCGCCCCATTCTTCCCTTTCCTTTACCTCTTTCTCACCTATAATTCACGGCCCATCTGATACGGGCGCTGAGGCCATCTGTGCTTCCCCCGATTTAACTTTGCCCCGATCGAGTATCACGCTCCCTCCGCTCTTCTCCGCCCCAGTCGCCACGACCTCCGATCTCGCTCGGCTTGGGTGGGCGAGGCTGGCGGCCACTTTAGCTGCATACAACAACGCCTGGAGTGCATCTGCTAGCAACATCCTTCCAACCTGCTGGGTGCACTTTGGTCAGCAGCCTTGAATGATGTGTCAATCCACGTCAAATTGACATCAATTGCACGGTAATCACAGCTATCGACGCCAACCTCCACCACCCGCCTGTCCGACGATACATCTACCTAGGTATGCACTGGCATGTCACGCATGCATGTGAATACAGTTCAAGCAGAGCATTCTCACTTCCGGCACGGCGAGGCCATACACAATACAGTATGAAAAGCGCGTGATTGCGTCGACATGTGTGCATACTTGAAGATGCTAGTGTGCAACTCAATCTCAAGCGTGAACGAAAGCCCATCCGAGGCATTTCTACTGCATCGTCCAAGATCAGATGGGCGGCTAAGGCATCAACCGAAAGCATGTCTTTCAAGCAGAGCATGCCACCATGCATGTCGAAGTCTGTCAGACTCAGGTGTCAATCAGCCCTCCGTATCACATCACGTGACGTCCATGTCTCGGGCCACGCCCCGAGCCTTACGGCCTCGCTAGACCGCACCGGGCTGACCCTCGTTCTAGGCAACGACTTAACTCCAGGCGGCACCATTCCAGCATCTCATCTCACGCAGGTAGATGTGCACTTGACAGCGTGGTGCTCTTCTCAAAACATGGACATTACATTCCGATAAAATAGACAAAAAAGCAAAGCATGCTAAATCACGATGGAGGCATACCGACATGGACGTTCGCACCTCGCGCATCCTCCCGAGAAGATTAGCCATCTCACGAAACTCTATACCGACGCGAAAAGAAGTGCAACTACTAACATCAACATCAATCCATTTGCTGCTGCGCACCAAGAGACCCCCGAGCACTTCTGGGCCCTACAGCGCAAGTTTCGAATTCAAAAAGACCGCTTCATCACATGGGGACTCGCTTGGAGTGACGACACAAATGGTCCAGACGGAAATATCGACGAGTCTGTCGCCAAAGCTGGACTGACCGAGATTGTTGAAAGCGTTCTTGGCAATGTCCGCGAAGTCATCAACGAACTTGACAACGTTCGCTCCGGTCGTGGAATTGTCAAGGCTGGCGAAACAGTCAAACAGCCTTTGCCATTTGACGAATCCCGCTACACAGATTTACTGAACGACTTGACGACTTCCAACGACACGCTTTATGACTTATCCAGATCGCGGAAAGCGCTGGCTCGCGGCGAACATCCGACATTCTCCACAGGCCAGGAAGCAGAACTTCAGGCTACGAACAAGCTCACGTATCCGCCTAGAAACGTCGGCAAAGCCTCCAGTATGGCTGAAAGTGACATGACTCTTGTTAATCCACTACCCTTCTTACGACCGACTCTGTCACCATACGCTGGACTGCCCCCACGGATCGAGTTATCTGCTCTACGATTGCCCGAGGAGAAACCACCGCCTTATGAGAGCGCGGGAGTACCCATCGCTACCAGGCTTGTGGGGCAGCTTCTCAGGTCAAGAGCATCAGAGGGTGTCCAGGCTGCCCTTGGAAGTGGTGCGCCCGAAGTATCAGTGCTTGTCGAGTATGCCAACTACGACTCCACATACCAACACACCGGTGTACCACCACCATTACAACGTCTGGAAGCGCTCTCCGCCGCGTTCCTCCCAATGAGGGCAGAATCCCAACACAACATCAGCTTACTTGGCTACTTCGAAGATCCCAGGGAGCCTCGCCTCGGGCTGGTTTATGACCTGCCTTACTCGGTCCAGAATCAACTTCACGCAACCGCAATCTCATCTGCGGAGACTTTGGCACCTTTGAGTCTCCTCAATCTCATCCGCAAGGCTAAGCCAATTCAACCGAGCTCCGCGGATGTAGACCCTCCGCCACTCGAGGCTCGGTTCAAGTTGGCTTTCAGGTTGACTGAGCAGTTGCGCCTCTTGCATATGCGCGAGCTACCCCACGGTAACATTAACAGCAGCAGTGTCATATTCGCAATGACATCGAACGAAGCCTCTTCTCGGCGCCTCAAATGCCTCAAGTCACCCATCTGGGCTTCCTTTGACGTATTCTCCAAGACCAGCGTGGAAGGCTTGGCTTCAAGTCTGAACATCTATCGCCATCCGAACGATTATCCACAACCGTCGCAGAGAGATCTTGCGCAAGACATCAAGTTTGACTTGTACAGCTTGGCTCTCGTGTTGCTGGAAGTGGGCATTTGGCAATCTCTTGGCGACATGTTCAAGCCAAAATACAGCCTGGCAGACTTCAAACTCAGACTTGAGAAGCTATGGGCTCCCAAGTTGGCATCCAGATGTGGAACAGCGTACATGCGAGCTGTCCAGATCTGTCTTCAAGCCGCAGATTCCGGCGAGGTCGGAAGTCTCACGACCGAGGGTGTATACGACAGGGTATTTACGCAACTCCAACGATGCTGCATGCTTGATAGCGAAGCGGAAGACTCTTTGGATGCACTGGAGACTGCTTCCTACCTGACGGAGTTGTCTGCCAGTCGTCGACCGCTGCAAGCATCCCCAGCACCGGTACCAGCACGCTCTACGCAGCAGCAGCCAGATACAGCATCCGTGGAAAGAGCCCAGTCGATTCCAAGCACAACCCTCAGCAGTTTTTCCCGCATGTCTTCGTTCTCCAGCTTGGCTGGTGCGGGCGCCGCAGCCGCACCTATACGCAGACGTCCAGTTCCAACGCCATCTAGCATAACTCCTTCCGAGCAGCCGAACACCAGACGCCCTGCTGCAGCATCGTTTCAAGATTACAAGCGGAAGATCGTGATCATTCAACAAAAATGGAGAGAATGCCGACAGGCCAGAGCTAGCGCTTTCACTGCACCCGCCACCCACACAACGGCTTCCGTCGCAATTGCGAAGAAGCCAAGGGCAAAATTGATGGAATTTCCATTATTGGAGATCCCACAATCAATCCGAGATGACTGGGACTACAATACTGCCCTCAAGCTTGCAAGGCTCTGCACAAAGGCTCTGCAAGGCTCGCCAGAATCCTCCTCTATATGCCTCACATCCTATGGAGAAACACCGGAAACTGCAAAACCCACGTACCACATCACTTGCCGATCCACTCAGAAGGTCAAGCAGATTCTCAAGCGACACTTCAGATGTGATCCAAAGTCATGCCATGTGATTGTCGAAAAAGGACAGGTCAGCCGGTGCCGTAAAGCTCGTCGACAATCAGCCGCTCAGCAGGCGATCAGGTCAATGGCTCCCAGATTTGAGCAAGAGTCCGATGCAGGCAATCCAGATTATCAGCCCCAGCCTATGTGTGGAGCTTCCATCGGTGCATACAAAGACGAGTCACATTTGCCTCCCGTCTCCTTTGGCGGTCTGGTCAATGTGGATGGACGTGCGTTCGGCATGAGTGTCCACCACATGCTCGAGGGTGAGGAAGAAGAAGACGAAGAGTACGACGATGACGACGATGATGAAGGTTCAGACTCTGCAAGCGTACTAAGCATGAGCGAGACAGACGAGCCATTGGAGTCAGACGACGGCAGCACCGTACGCCAGTTATCCTCTCTTTCGGACATCAGCCTAGATGAAGACTTTCAATCCGACGGAGACGCCGCCGGCGTTGTCCCTGGTGAAGGCATGGAGATCGAAATCACGCAGCCCGCCCTTGACGATGCCATCAGCCTGAACCTGCACGCCGACGAAGAAGACGAAGACGACGAAGACTCTGGCGTTGACGAAGATCACATCCTCTCCTACAAGCTCGGCCAAGTCCACGCCTCTTCGGGCCTCAAGCGCACCGCTTTCCACTCCACCGAAACAGGCTACCGCGGTATCAGCTCCTCCCTCCCGCAAGAAATCGACTGGGCTCTGCTCGAGCTGCTCCCCCCTCGCATCCACCCTTACAACGTGATCCGCGGCGGCAAAAAGTACTGCGATAACAGCAACAGCAGCAGCAACAGCAACCCAACCGACTGCTTCCCCATCTCCATCAAAGGCAGCACCGAGCTCGCCGGCGCCAAGGTCCACTGCCTCGGCCGAACCAGCGGCCTAGCCTCAGGCGTCATCTCCAGCTCGATGGAACTGCTCAAACTGCACGGCCGCAGCACTTTCAGCGCCAGCTGGACGGCGCACGGCGCGTTCGGCGTAGGCGGCGATTCCGGCGCCTGGGTCGTCAGCAGCGACGGCAAAGTCTGCGGCCACGTCCTCGCCGAGAGGTCTGGGCGCACCTACATCTGCCCGATGGACTTGCTGTTTGAGGATATCAAGGAGACGCTGGGGGCGTTGCACGTGGCTTTGCCGATTGTGGTGGGCGATGGGAATGGTAGGGTTGGTGGTCGGCCTGTTTCCTCTTCGACACGGCTCTCGCGTGGCACGCCGGTGAGCGACGAGGACGATATGGAAGCTGCGGTTGCGAGACTCAATCTGGGGGATTGCGGCGGCGGTGTTCCTGTTCCCTTTTCGCCGGTCAAGCGGTCGGGGATGAAGTATGAGTCTGGGCAGACGTTCTCTAGGAGGGGCGCGGAGCCGTTGCGTTCTGCTGGTTGACGAGGACGGTACATGTAATCTCTCATGTCTTCGAGATTTCACGGTTACGTCTAGAGCTGGACAGGCATGTGGCGCAGGAGTCAATGGGTGTTGTTCTTTTGGTAGATTAGGATAGATACCCCGACGTGTTGTTTTCAGGAGCCAATGGATAGACCTTCTGCACTTGATGAAATCCCTGATTGGGAGAATCTCGGTGGAGACAACAAGATCTCGTCTGCTCGGAACATCGTGGTATACGCTTCACTTCGTTACATGCATGCATCATCATAACTTAATCCAGCTCATCAACAGCGAGAGTCTGCGGAGCCTCATGCTGCTGCTGCACAGGCGCCTGGCTCTGGCTCTGACCGGCAGCAGCAGCGCGAGCCTTGTTCGCCTTTTCAAACTCCTCCACCGCTTTCTGCCCTTCCTCCGTCGTAGCATCGATCACACCCTCCTCCAAACTCAGCATACCGCCATTGCCCAGCTGCTCAACAACCTGCTCCGCCTCGTCCACGCTCATCTTGCCCAGCACCTTGTTGACCTCGTCCAAGCTCTCGCTCGCGAGCGCCCGCTGCAAGCCCGGCGGGAAAGAGTCGTAAATGGCGCGCGCGGTGCGCTCGTCGTCCGTCGTGCACTGGTCCATTGGAGGCGGCGTGACGATGTTGATCTGCGTGTTGGGGTCCACGGCGTGCAGCTGAATCTGCTCCTTATCGCTGCTGCCGCCGTCGGCATCACGCTCGCGTGCGATCTCAGCCGTGCGCGAGCGGATCCGCGCGTACGTGCTGTTGACGTCGTCGAGGAAGAGTTTTCGGGCCTGGTGGCCGGGGGTTTGGATGCGTTTGAAGAAGAGCCCGACACCGTCTTTGCCGAGCTGGCGGCAGTATTGGAGCAGGAGCGCTTGGTGCACGCACTGGCGAGCGTAGTCTTCTTTCTGCTTTTCGCCTTGGGCCTCGGATTGCGCGTTGAAGGCTTCGACTAGCAGGCCGTCGGTTTCTTTTTCGGAGAGGATGGCTGGGTTGCGGCCGATGAATTCGAGGGATGCGGCGTAGTTTCCGAGGGAGATTTGGGCGAATTTCTTCGCGGTCGGGGAAGCTTCGATGTCGGCGTCTTCGTCTAGGTCGTCTTCGACGTCGGCTTCGGCGCCGGAGGTCAGGGCTCCGTCGGTCTTGGACTTGTGGCCGGGGTTGAGGAGTTCGGGCTGGACGGTGGTTGCTGCCGGTTCGGCGGGCGTTGGCTTCGCGATGTAGGAGCTATTGAAGCCTTCGCGTATAGACTCCGAGGTGATCTTGCCGGCTTCAGCCTTTTCTTGCAGCGTAAGGTCGGCGTTAAGATCTCTCTGCAAGCCGTTGACCTTGTCCTGGTGTGATTTGATTTCCTTGACAAAGTGTGCGTATCGCTCGGGGCCCTCAGCAGACTTGTGCTTGCTGTCGATCTCTTCCTTGACCTGGTCCACCAGCGATCCCATCATCTTGCTGAAGCTGGGCAGCTCCTGACCAGTGTGCACTCCCTCGGGAGGTGAAGGAGGGTTGTCGGCTCCAAGGCTGCCATCGCTGGTCACTTCCATCAAAGCATCGAAAACCACCTCGTCCACTTCGCCCGCCTCTTTCTTGCTCTCCACCTCCGCTTTGTGCGATTCCAGGCTCTTCAGCAGGGCGTCGATCCGCGCGAGTAGGCCATCGTTGATCACCCGCTCGTACTTGAGCGTAACGATTCGGTGTTTCCGTGAGAGCCGCTCCTGGTGAATCTGGTTCTGCTTCGCGCGGATGAAAGACTTCTTGTCAACATTAGGGTGTACCTCAACGTCGCTGTCGTCGCTGAGCTCGAGTGCGTCCCATTTACTGTAGTCGACGGGCATGGTGTTGGACGTTGTTGTTGTTTGATCTGAGTTTAGGACAATTGTTTGTGAATTCGTTAAGTCCTGGAAGCGTCTGGAAAGCTGCCCCACACTTCCGGGCAGTGACGTTCCTCAGCTCCTCAGGGTAAAAGGAGACTTCACTCCATCATCACTACTTAACTTCAGTTCATGCCAAAGTTTATCGATCGATGGTAATGGTATCAGCAAATTCCTTATGCCTCAGTCACCCTCATACCAGTGAGAGAGTGGTCTCCGAACAGCAATACTTCACTGGCGGTGGTATCGGCAGGCCTAGTACGCTGTGGACATGCTGGTGCCAGTGAGGTTGTCCATCTCGACAAACTTTGGCATAGGCGGAGGTACAATGTCTTCATTTCATCATCTTGATTTATTGTTGCATTCACTAGCTATTGGAACACAGAAAGGGTAACTGTGTCTAGTGCTCATGCCCGGACCATCCACCATGCGTACTCATCTCTAACTCAAAGACTGGTTCGATCACTTCAAAGTCTGATGCTCAATCCAACGCAGTCTGCCTCCTCGCTGACTAGCCTTTTCAGTCCAATCTTCTTCTCCCGGAGCTCGTCATTGTTTCTTTCTCGGTCTCAAGATGAAGGTCTCGTTCGTCCATCCGAACCACTTATGCAGGCGCTTGCCGAACCCACGCAGTTTGATCGCATCTACAAGGGGTTCTGGATGCGGCATATGAAATTTGACGCTTCCAGAGTACTGAACGTCCACATCAACGTGGTAGTGGTTGTCTCTCGTTCTACGAAGACATTCCATGTACCGCGCTCGCGACCGTCAAATATCAGTGTCAGTTGAAGAGTGCTCCCGTCACTCAGACCCGGCCACAGTCGCCTCGATCTCAGCGCACTCTTTCTGCCTCAAAATGAATGTCTCCTGTGTCCATCCGAACCATTTGTTCAACCGCTTGCCGAAACCGCGCAGGATGAACGCATCTATCACGGGCTCAGGGTGTGGCATATGAAGAGAGATGCTTCCGTGGCTGTTACTGAACGCTACAGCTGAGCCTGCGCCTTGCGTGGCAGTCATACCAGCATCTGTGAGCGCTTGTACGAGCTGAGTCCAGCGTACACTACTGGTGCCCTCAGCTCCGGTGGGAAACATCTTAGCCATGAAGCTTAAGGTGTCTTGCTTGACGGCTATCTGCGGCGTCGAGCTCGGGTGTGGAATGGGGGTTTCGAAATCCTTGTTTGCCGTTTGGTCGAGGTTCAATTCTTCTGGTGTGCTCGCAGTCGATGCGTCGTTGCGTGAAGCATACGACTTCTTGGGGAGTTTTCATCTTACAACAACATCTTTGCTCGCGCCAAGATCCCATGGTTGCTGTATGAATTGAGCAACACTTCGCTGTTGGGCTTTGAGCTTTTGTTTGTGCCGATCTTCATCCTCAATTTGCCGGCGCTCTGCTTCGATTTTGCTAAGGTATTCTAGGGACACATCAAAGGACGTGCGGGATTGTATGGCCGTCTTGAAAGCTTCAGTTCCTTCGCAGAATGGGAATTGACTGATTTCCCAGTGATCGCGAACACACCGCCAGAACGTTGCCAGACGCTCGCGTACCACGGTCATTTTCTCCAGCCAACGGATATTCTTTGGACCCTTTGGAACGGGCAGCTCGCAGAAATCACGCAGTGCTCGGCCACATTCCGACTGGACCTTGATTAACCGCCTTTGGAAGTGTAACGTTTGCTGGTTGGTGAGCTTCGCGAAATTCTGGCAAATGCCTCTTGAAGTAATGTCACGCTGGAGCGCATCTCTTGTCGGTGGCTCATGGTGATCCGCAACCTGACGCCAGGACCACAAGGTATGGAGTTCGTCCAGCAAAGCCATACTGGATAAACAGTTCCCCACGTTGTTGTTATAAGCAACATCCTGAAGCTCATGTTTGAGCCCCTGTACGCAGGAAAGTAAATGATACTTCTCCGAGGTCTCACTCAACACCACCATCATCTGCTGGACGTAGCAAGCAATCCGCTGGCTCTTTTGACCGACATCCAGTGGCTGTTCAACCAGCTGCTTTTTAAACACATAGGCTTCGGGGTCCACGCCCATGCCTTTCAAGCGGAATTCCTGCATGGACTTGAGGGATTGAAGCGTCGGTACGACTTCATCGTACACGAGGAACTTGAGCATTTCAAGGACCGACAGTCCAAAATACCGCATCGCTGCATCAGCGTCCTTGGTCAAGATCGCCCCTGGCGTTGTACTGGACCCAGTCTCTGCGAGAATCTTCTTGAGATGCACAGTTTCTGCCTCGATTGCCAACCAGCATACTAAGCCGTTGGTCGCTCCAACACTGATGACTTGGCCCGCTTTGATCCATATCTGGTCTGGTTTCCCATTCTCTTCAGACCGAACGAAAGTTTGCGCTCTGGCTTCTGCTATGCATTGGCGCATGTAGTCTGGATCGGTCTGCATGAGCTCGGTCTCGTCGGTAAGAATGTTCAGACATGCGGATCTTTTCCAAAATCGCATCGACCTCGAATTGTGCAGGCAGTGTAAACTCTTGGTGGTAGTAAGAGCTCCAGAGCGCCTCCTGATGGGCACTGCGAAGACCTTTGGACACCATTGCAGTCCACTTGTCGTGTCCGGTCGGCTCCGCATCAGCTACAATCGCGCATACGGCTTTGCTCAGCGTTTCAGCAATCATCTGCTGCACAATCAACGTGAGAATCGCACGAGGGAACCCCGCCTGCTGCCAGCCATGCGCTGCATTGACGTCGAAGTCTACGAGTCTTCCGTACTGTTCGCCGTGCATAATGACTGCTCTGGGGTTGTACAAGTACTGTTTCCATGTCGACTGGGAGCAGAGGGACTGTGTCGAGCGAGTGTCGAATGCTGCCCACTGACTGGGATCGTATTCGCTCCTTACGTGAAGCAGCGAAAGCAGTTTCATGTAATCGTGCCCGAACCCGTTGGTTTCTCTTCCAGGGATAGCTGCATGGCCGACCTCGATTTTCGGATCCAAAGAGGTGATGTAGTCGGCCGGTTCGCACAATGGCGACAAGAGAATCTCTGGCGCTGCTGTATTAAGCAGCTTCGCTCTTTTCGCTTGGCTGAACTTTTTCCAGCGGGAGAGGATCACATCGCCATGAGAAGATATCATGCCTTTGACGTGATGCAGATGTTCTTTCGTTTCACCCAAGGTCTTGAAGAGCCAACGCTCCGCCATCTCATCGTCCAGCGCCACGAACTTTCGAGTCACGTATGGTTGCTGAGCCTCCTCTATGAGGAAATGCTGCTCACACGTTCTGCAGTCGCTGTGCATGCTACCCGGAGGCGGGCAGGTTTCAAAGAGGTCCCGACCCGGCATGTTGTTCGGCGCCTGATGTGGGAATGGTTTATTGAGAGAAATTGATTTATAACATAGGATCAGAGTTTCGGTGTATTGGTCGAGGTTGGAGGTTGGAGGTGTCTGCCGTTCGAGTGGCAGACGAATAATATCACAACAAATACTGATATATATATCGCGGCCCGGAACTTTCCGCAGGGTGCCTTCACGACATGAAGGCAACAAGCGTTTTCTAATAACGTACATGGACGTATTGTCTTCACTCACTCAAAGATAAGTTAGCAGTGAAGGTCAAAGTTCTAAAGTTACGAAGTGACTGACCTTGCTAAAGCTCAAGAGGGTTCCGATCGGAATGCGAATGAGACAGGAGATGATACACATCTTTACTACATCTTTACAGAGGCGCAAGATGCAAGCAAACACTACTAACAATGGTAGTAGCAACCTTTCTTTCATCCGACAGTTAAAATGCTTGCTCTTACACGCAATGCGACTTCATCTATGGCACTACCGAGCAGAGCATATCAAGTCTTAGCCTTGTCACGATTGAGGCGGCAGGGTGGAAGAAGACAAGGAACTGCAATGTAGACACGGTTTGCCCTCGTGCTTGGGTTCAAGTTCTGCACCATCAGGCGACATGATGGTGCACAGGGGTGAGATTGTAGCGGATGGTAGGTCTTCGCAAGGAAGAGTTGCTGATGGTGAGGATAAGGGAGGTTCTAGAGGTAAAGAAGCTCACAACAAACACCCAGATTTGACTGCGCCGGGATTTCTCGCGGATGCCTCACGACAAACGGTCGCCGGTGACGTGCGCGAGCGCACTATTTGCATACAGAGGTCTGACAGACTCTTCAGTAAAGTAAGGTGAAGATCATATGCAGTCCTTATTAGATCCCTCACAACGTTTGTCTCAACGGCATGATGGATCAAAATCGAACCCATCCCCTTAGGCAGCCCTCATAAGCTTCGGGGATACCAAAGCAAGCAAGACACTAATCGCAACCTCTCTCAGCGGCACCAGACGACTGAAACTGTCATGAGGCTTAAGTTAGTACGATCAAAGACAGCGGCGGGTTCCTGCAGCTGTCAGCGCGTTGAAATCCCAAAACGGAAAGTGAAAACCGAAGGCAATACGAATGCGAGTTGGAATCTCAGACATACTTCGATTCGGCAAGCACCTGGAGTGCAACAGAGTAGACACAACCACTTGACTGTACACTCGATCGATTATCCGACGGCTGGCCGACGGCTGGCCGACGTTGCTCGCTCTTACACAGATCCGACTGCCGTCATACCGACACTAAGTGTCGCTCCGCAAGTTTCACCAGCAGTGTCGCCACTGCAGTCATCCGACAACCTATCTGTGGTCAACAAGCATGGTTCGAGGAAGCACACTAAATCTCGAAAATGAGGTCTGGCATACGAAGGAAGAAAAGTCAAAGTGAGTCTCACTCTCCACACCTGTGTCGCCACATCGAAAGCTTCTACAACTCATACTCAACTCTCAAGCAGTGCTCAGAGACACTGCCGACATGTGCAAGCTGCGAGCGTTTTGATCTTACTAGTATCTATGGCACGCATGCGGCGGTTGACGGCAGAGAGACGCAGGAGAGTTCGGATTGTTGGGCTCACGATGAGCACTTGAATGAGCACTTCATTAAGCAAAGACAGTAGCGAGGCCATTCTCTGGTCCATAAAAGATGATGCTGGTGCTTATGGGCGCAGACTTCAGGAGGACGGACATCCGCTCACCGCTGACCTACTTATTCGCTGCGTCAAATTGCAGACGAGTCAAGTCAGGGAAGGTCCATCGAAGCTTTGTTCATGTCCTTGATCCTTCGAAGAGCTAAGCCGTGTAGTTGAAGCAGAGTCGAAACGACCAGTCAGCTGCAAATTCACGGGTACATACTAACCTGTATCTGATTCCCGTGGACTTCAATGTTGTTCACTCGATCTTGTGATACAGATCGAGGAATTCCACGTCCCAGAAATCACAACACCTTCAATTCGATAATTGAAATTTCATAATTTCGGACGGGATTCCCGGTTCTCGCTGACCTATTGTCGTATGTGCTCCCATGCTCAATCACCAGAGCTCGAGCCATAAGAGGTGAGGTTTGAAAGCGTGTGAGAGAATCTCGGCCGACGCGAGCGGCGAAACTAAGCTGTCGAGGGCCCAGATCAAGCGATATCCCGAGAGTCCTTTTTCACAGCGCATAGAGATTTCTCGTGTTAAGCAGAGGGTGTATCCGAGAGGAAGTGTCGCGTTATTTGACAACAGTGAAGTCAAGGTAGCATACTGATTCTGCTTCTGGTGGTCAATAAGGCAGGAGCTGGGGAGTGAGACAAAGGACGTGCCAGCTGACTGGCTGGCTGGCTGGGCGCCTCGGCGTCACCAAGAAACACTCGACGACTCGAGGCTTAACCATTCCAACTGCAGTCCTCAGGAGAGGAAACTCTATTGCAGTCATCAACAATCGCGTTCGTTGCCACATTCCCTTATACTCTTCACCCTCGGACGCGTCTACGTAGTAATCAGAATTCCCATGCTTGCGTCTCACCGCGCCCCACGCCTCCAATAGCTCGCCTCGCAATGGCAAAGGCCGACGAGCTCACCGACGAGCAGTCGCAGCCACTCACACACTACGACGAAGCGACAGGTGAACCCGAAACACCTCGAAGGTCCTTTTCCTCAGTTTCCACCACCTCTCTCATCCTGGAGAATGTATCCCACAAGGCAGCCAAGGAGTCGCTGTACCGCGACGGCCCGCCACAACATGAAATGGACATGGACGACCAGCTGGCATGGCAAAGGTCTGTCAAGCCGGCGGATAAGAAAGCAAGACGAGTGCTTTATGGGATGATTGCACTAGGAGTCGTTGGTTGGGTTGCCGCGTTGTTCCTGTTTCTGGGTCAAGATAGGCATGTTGCCCATTCTGCAAGGCCGCACGACCCGCACGCGACGTCAACCATCGGGAGCGGCAAGAAAGTCACACTGGATCAGGTGCTCATGGGTCAGTGGTACGCCAACAGCCATGCTATTCGCTGGATCGCTGGTGCAGATGAAGGAGAGGATGGTCTGCTGCTCGAGCGTAACGGGGGTGTTGGCAGGGACTATCTGGTGGTGGAAGATGTTAGATACCGCGGCGAAGCGTTCGAGGTACAGAAAAAGCACAGCAAAACACTCATGAAGGAGGGCACATTCTGGGTTGGACAGTCGGAGGTGCGCACACACGAAGCCTGGCCCAGCTCAGATCACAAGAAGGTGCTTATCCAGAGTGACTTCGAGAAGCTCTACCGTCACAGTGGTTTCGGGCGCTACTGGATCTTTGATGTCGAGACTCAAGAAGCCGAGCCATTGGATCCTGGCAATGTGGATGGACGAGTACAGTCAGCCAGCTGGTCACCCAAGGGCGATGCCGTGGTCTTCACTCGCGACAACAACATGTTCATCCGCCACTTGGATTCCGATGTCGTGCAAGCCATCACCACCGATGGCGGGCCGAACCTCTTCTACGGTGTGCCAGATTGGGTTTACGAGGAAGAAGTCTTCGCTGGCGCTAGTGCAACATGGTGGGATGGCGACGGAAAGTACATTGCTTTCCTTCGCACCGATGAGAGCAAGGTCCCTTCTTTCCCTGTCCAGTACTTCTTCTCCAGGCCTTCCGGCAAGCAGCCCAAGCCTGGCGAGGAGAAGTACCCCGAAACCAGTCGCATCAAGTACCCGAAAGCCGGAGCACCCATGAGCACCGTCACTCTCGAGATCTACGATGTCGCCAGGGGTGAGGTGTTCGAGGTGCCGATTGATGAGGATTTCGAAAACGAGGATAGGCTCATCACTGAGGTGGTGTGGGCTGGCAAGACAGGTAAACTGCTTGTGCGCTCTACTAACCGTGAGAGCGATGTGCTGAAGTTCATTTTAATCGACGCTCCTTCTCGTAAGGGCAAAATTGTCCGTGAGCGCGACGTGCAGGAGCTTGACGGCGGCTGGTTTGAGATCTCCGAGACGACTACCTTTGTCCCGAACAACAGAGACGGATTCGTGGGAAAGAAAAAGGAGTTTCTCAGAGAACATGATGGCTATGTTGACACTGTTATCCATGAGGGATACGACCACTTGGCATACTTTGCGCCGCTTGATAATCCCAAGCCCTTCATGTTGACCGAGGGCAAATGGGAAGTCGTAAAGGCCCCTGCCGCCATCGATTACGACTTCAATCTTGTCTATTTCATCGCTACCAAAGCCGACAGCACTGAACGCCATCTCTACAGCGTGGACATCAACATCGGTCCCGACAGTATCAAAGACGTCACAGAGCAGAACGAGATCGGCTACTACGATGTCAGCTTCTCTGACAGAGCCGGCTTCATGCTGCTGTCCTACAAGGGTCCCGACATTCCTTGGCAGAAGATCAAGTCCGCACCAGGTGATAAAGGCGGCGCAACAGACGTCACTATCGAAACGAACGAGGAGCTCGCTGCGCTGGCTCGGAAGACTGAGCTTCCTATTGAGATCTACTCTACGTACAACGTCGACGGCTTCGATCTCAACGTTGTCGAACGCCGCCCTCCTCACTTCGACCCGAATAAGAAGTACCCGGTTCTCTTCTACCTCTACAATGGCCCTGGATTCCAGGAAGTCGACCGCCGCTTCATGATCAACTTCCAGTCTTACGTCGCTTCCACTCTTGGTTACATTGTTGTCACTGTCGACGGCCGTGGTACAGGCTTCCTCGGCAGAGAGCACCGCTGTATCATCCGTGGAAACATCGGCTATTGGGAGGCTCATGACCAGATCGCCGTCGCTAAACAATTCGCTGCCAAGAAGTATGTCGACGCTGACAAAATTGCCATCTGGGGTTGGTCGTACGGCGGATTTATGACTTTGAAGACGCTTGAGATGGACGCCGGTGAAACCTTCAAGTACGGCATGGCTGTAGCACCTGTCACCGACTGGCGCTTCTACGACTCTGTATACACGGAGAGGTACATGCACACGCCGCAGCACAACCCCAGCGGTTACGAAAACGCGACAATCAGCAACATGACTGCGCTGAGCCAGAACGTCAGGTTCCTGGTCATGCACGGTTACAGCGACGACAACGTTCATTTCCAGAACACACTGCAGCTGCTTGACAAGCTCGATCAAGCGGGTGTGATGAACTATGATGTTCACGTTTTCCCGGACAGTGATCACAGCATTTACTTCCACAACGCCAACCGTATTGTTTATCAAAGTAAGCACCCCGTATTCAGAGCTTGTTGTCTAGCCTTGCTAACATATCTCACAGAATTGAGCGACTGGCTGGTGAATGCTTTCAATGGCGAGTGGCTGAGAACAGACAAGCCAACGCCAAAGGCGCTTGGGGACGTGATCCAGCGATAAGTCCCGCTGCGAGACAACAGAACATTTACGACTACATATGAATAGATAACACGCAATAATCCTCCATCGGAGCCATGCACATTTGATTCACTCTGCGACTCAATCGATGTCAGAGTGCAAGCCATGACTCGCTAGCGCGATCGATCACGGCTTCAGGTAATCGGTCCGTTCAAATTGTTGACGAATTAATCGAACGTTTAGATATCGAAAATGATAACACCACAGGTCGACATCTTGCGAGCACGATTGACCAGAAACACAAGACATTTCAAATCTCGAATTTCGAAACCACTGCTCACAACACAAAACCAAACATGGACCAAAATGATCCATCAACGAGCACCAGCAACGACAACGCCAAAACTCTCGCCCTGCCCCCAGCCCTCCGCGCCATGACCGCCACCTTCAACACAGCAGAACTCCTCGAACAGATCCTCTCATACCTGTCAGCAACACAACTCCTCCGATCAAAAGCCACATGCCGGAATTTCCACAACGCAATAGCCTCTTCGCCCGCTCTAAGACGGAAAACAAGCACTTACCTGCTTCTGAACGACGTCGACGAAAAGGACCTCTTCAAAACAGACGCCGGAGGCGACGTCGTCTTTCCGATCAAGGATCTGCAACCGCTCGCTTTCTTTTACCCTGAGGACGGTGAAAGGAGGCTTTTTGTGCGGTTTACTACCAACGCGGAGCGGGTTGGGTTGTTGAGGCGTTCGAGGGGATTTGGGGATTTGAGGATTGTGGATCAGGGCGTTGAGGATGCTGTGGTGGGGTGGCATTGTGGTTGTTTCACAGGTGGGAGGGCGGAGGTTGGACTAAGTCCTGTAAGTGGGAGGGTGACTTTTGGGGATTTGCTCAAAGCGATGGAGAGGAGGCATAATAGTGAGGGCTTGAAGGGGTGTCGGAGTGTTACCAAGTTTTGGTTGGATGGGATTTGGAGGAGGAGTGGGGAGATGAGGCAGTTGGGGTGTTGAGTGAGTTGGTGGTGGGTTGTGGGTTGATGTAGTTCATGGTGACGGCCAATCGTGCTTTACATCCAGTTTTGATTCGTGTAAGTTGAGACTCTATGTTGGCATTCCAGTCGCTGTTGGTGCTGGATCCATCGGGGTTTAATGCCCTGCTGAATGATCGACGTGGTGCTGTTATTGAAAGGTATGAATTGACTGCTGGGGTGGTGAGCAAACGACAGCATGTACAATGAGTTATGTGCTGGATGCAGAGAAAGACGACATCTCACATGTATGATTATGGCAACTGCAGATGCACACTTATTATTCGTTCGGATGCGACGGAAAAATGATAAATGACTTTGCCTCAACCCCAACCCTAACCCTAATGCTTTGTTTTCGACCTGTCTCATGGATGTCAATTGGCCACCAGAAGCCATAACGAACATGTCTCACACGTCTCTCAGGTCTGTATCATTACCTCTTTCCTTATCTGCTATCTCGAATCTTCGGTGACAGCACGTGTGTCTCGCGACGAGTTTGCATGTCTCACAACGTCTTTGACTCCAACCCTGGGACTTGTTGTGAAGAACCATCAGCAAACCAAATGGGTAGAGTATGAAAATACACAGTTTGATCACAAGTGTAGGCAACACAGTCAGATCATCTCATGCCAAAGTCCAACACGGTCGAAATAACATCTTGAACAAACTCAAGCAGGACATTGCAACAGCCATGGTCGACAAGAAGTCAAAAGATACGGCAACCACCAGCCCCATCGATGGCCCCCCAACCATGACGCTCAGGTCTGGGCGCGTCATTGGGAAGTGGCACATCGCACAAGTAAGAATCCGTCACAACAAGAGCATCGTTGGCGACAACATCAAGTTCAAGTTCACCGATCCGCCGGACCCGCGCTTCAAACCAATTTCCGACGTCTTCAACATCCCCGAACTCCTCGAGCAGATTCTCCTCAATCTTGAAACCAGCTTCCTCATCAAGAAAGCTATGCTGGTCTGTCGTGGCTTCAAGCAGTCACTAGACGGCTCGCCAACTTTCAGAAAGCGAAGCTGCTTCGTCTTCCGGATTAACAACAACTTCGATGAAGCCAAAGCAGCTGGAGGCATCCCTCGTTTCTATGTGAACCTGCGACCTAAATGGATGCCTCGACTTTGCGAGACTCCAATGCAAAAAGCGCTCCATTTCTCCTTCGAGGGAAGCTTCCCGTGGTTCAAGTTTCTCGCAACGATGGAGGGCCTCAAGAGACTTCGTGTCTTCGAAGACATGCCGGCGATAGTCATGGTCAATTGGAACACGAACGGTCGCCGTGAAGTTATAGGTCGGATATGGCTGCGCAAAAACGTCAGTGGACTCACCTTCGGACACGTCTTCGATTCGATGGCGAGAAGTATACCTGATGAAGAGAACGTGGAAAGTGTGGAGATCAAATGGGTCTAAGAGTAGGATGAGTTTTGATCAAGACCGTGATGTGTCATGAGGCCAGAGTTTGTCAGCAGTGGCTCGATTGCGAATCCACCGCGAAATCAACAGACCGGCAGAGGTTTGGGCGTACGGGTGCTGTGATGACCAGAGATGTAGCTAAGGCGGTGCCAGTAGAGCGTCTGAAAACAACGTGGTGCTAAATCTGCGGATCGAGATAGAGCATATGAGAATAGAAGATGGACCTGACCGTTGGGTTGACGACTTCAGACGCTCCGCGGATCATGCAAGAAATCTATCATTCGTCAATCTCATGTACAGCGTATGCCTCACTCACAGCCTTCCTCTATCTGCTCCCAACGGAGTCCGATCACTGTTTGGCAGTCACCTTCTCTTTTCCACAGCTTGCCTCAGCTTCGCAATGACTTCGCTCGGGTCCTTGGCGCCGAACACTGCACTACCAGCGACGATGACGTTCGCGCCTGCATCGGCGGCAGTGTCAATTGTGTTCTCGGCGAGACCGCCGTCGACCTCGATATTGAGCTCTGGGTAGCGTTTGCGGAGGGCTTCGACCTTGGGCATCATCTCAGGCATGAACTTCTGGCCGCCGAAACCGGGCTCGACGGTCATCACGAGAACCATCTACATGCATTGTCAGTCATGGATGCCGTATAAAATCGCTAGAGGCTGAGTGAAACCTACATCAGGCACCTCGTCCTTGTTCGGGTTGTCCAGAATATCATACAGCACGTCCACGGGAGTTTTCGGCTTGATAGCAATACCAGCACGAATTCCCTGATCGTGAATGTACTTGATGAGCTCTTTCGGGTTTGTCTTCTTGTCGCTTGTGGCTTCGGGGGATTCGGCAGCGGTGGAATCGATGGCGGCTTCGTAGTGGAAGCAGTACAGGTCGCATCCGGCCTTTTGGAAATCCTTGACCCATTTCTTCGGCTACTGGAGCATGTCAGCCTGACATTCTCCGTATCCAATATCACATCCCATATCCTTTCCTGAACAGTTCTTCGTGTCCCGGCAGTTCCGTACCTCAGCGATCATCATGTGGCAGTCAAAGGTTCCCTTTCCGTAGGCCTCGGTGGGCTTCTCGACGTGTGGGCGGATCTTGGTGACGACGGGTGCTCCAAAGGTGATGTTAGGGACGAAATGGCCGTCCATGATGTCCACGTGCAGCCAGTCTGCTCCATGGCCGATAGTGTCTGAGCATGCCTTGCCGAGAGCGCCAAAGTCGGCGCTCAGGATTGAGGGAGCGATGAAAGCGGGAGGGGCCATGTTGTGTAGATGTTTAAGAAGATGTATAGTCGGTCAGATCGGGTCACAATGTTCAGTAGTATGAGTGAGTAAGTAGGATGCTATGGTGTTATGTCGGCGCGTTCACGTACAATTTCTCGGACTACGTCAGAGCTAAGTTATAGTGGGGAGCTCACTTACATTACCCTAACCCTAGCTTGACATCGATCGACCTCAAAACTGACGCGTCCAACTCTTTCTCCATCTCTCTCATCAACACCGTCATACTTCAACGAAACCAGTGACTGCCGTGGAGGTTGAGTGAAAGGATTGCAAGCGAGGTCACTCCCGTTTGGACGGCCAAGGGCTTGTCAATACTTCATACATGCCGTGTAGCTGGTCCTAGCCTGTCGATTGGCCAGCTTTACGCGCCCGACGACGAGGCGTTCCAAAAACTCAGCGCTTGCCTGCCTTCTGCGCATGCCATTCGATACCGACGACTCTAACTGCACGACTCCCACCGCTGCCAGGTCCTGCGCGTGGCCCTTCCTTCTGCTCAACCTCGTCCACCGAAGCCAACCAGACCTTTGGACTTTGGCTATGGTTGCAAGACGTGCATGAGGCTCTAGCGTAGCGCCAGCGTTGACCACGCCCACTTTCTGTCATGCCTGCACGGCTCTTCTATCATCTTGCTAACCGCCGTACGGCCACATTATTGCGCAACGCGACTGCAGCGGCTGTGTGAAGGGCCGCAGTGCTTCGCAAGAGGTCAAGTATAAGGTCCCCAGCGGCGCGATCCTCCGCCGCTTTCTCCTTTGCTCGTTCAAGACTCCCGTACTGTAACAGTGTCCTAGTGCGCGTGTGTTGGCCGCCTTTTACTTTGTTGATTTCCTTGCTATTTGCATTCTCATCTGCTCTTCGCTGGCCGAAGCTGTCTCATAACACACACCGCTGGACGGCTCAAATTATTTCGACTCTCATTCGATCGACAACGACCACAAAACAACGAAACCGACACCAGCAGCGAAAATGTCCAACTCTACTTCTCACTCTTCCGCAATGACGGACTCTTCGTTCCAAAAGCGCGAATCACTACGCAACACAGTCATCGAAGACATGCCTCAAGTTTCTATTCGCCGTCTGGCCCCTCAGGCGCCGGTCGCCAAAACTGGGATTGTATCGCCCATGAGCGACGATTTCCCGACACCAAGAGCCATCTCATGTGCCGGCAACTCTGGAGCTTCTTCGTATTCTTCTCTCCAAGCCATTCCGGCATCGCCCGCGTCCTCTGACACCCAGTCAGACCGAAACTCTACCTGGAGCAAGCGCACATCGCAAAGCGAATTTGATGAGCTTTACGATCTGTCAAGTAGCGAGAATGAAGACTTTCCCATCAAGCTTTCCAGCTCTGTCAAGCGACGAGTAGCGAGCGGTCCGAGAACTCGCTACCCTTCAATCGTCATTCCATCGCCAAGTCACTGGCCAACAATTCAAAAGCTCAAATCAGCAAGCACTCCGCTGTCGCCAGGCCAACAAGTACAATTGTCGCCCGCGGTCCTCGCCCACTTTCACGACCGCAGCCTCAGAGTTCCCAGTACGACTTCCGCGCCTTCTCTCGATGGCAGCATGACTTCCGAGGAGCTCACAATGAGCAGCTGTCCATCAACACCGGACATCGCTCTGCAACAAGTTGAGCATGGGTGGGATGGGCGCATTCAACTTGAGCCATCAGCAATCTCCATGCTTCAGCAAATCAACACCGGAGAAGAGCAAACTCTGGAGACCGTAATTGAGGTACCGGAAGAGGCAATCTCAGAGATGCGCGAAATTGTCGAGTCTCCTCGCTTTGCATTGCAGTTGAGGACTGACGACCGATCTCTCGAGCCGAGCAGCGCTGGTGACGCTGACGACGAACTGTCTGCCCTTTCCATCCCATCTCCTGGTGGTTTCTTCTCATCGTTGGACGCCTCTCTTGGGCGCCGCACATGGTCTGGCGCGGAAATCGCGCCTAACACGAGCACTGCTACTGAGTTCTACGGCGTGCCTTTTAAATCTCAAGAATCAAGTCTGCCGACCAGTACCGCGACATCTTTTTATGGCGTACCATGGGCACAGCGACCAGAACATCCGATCGAACACACCATCGCTCTTGCATCTCCTCTGAGCGACAGGCAAGATCCCGTCACTGCTCGCCGCGACGCATTTTCGCCCACCACCGACACCATCACCGAAGTTGCAGAAATCGACGAGACATATCAAGATACACTGAAGCAGACCGCCACCGTCAACATCGACCGAACACAACTGTGGCTCTGCACCCAAAAAGCATACATCGACAACTTGTGCTCTGATGACGAGGTTATTGAAAGTTTCCGACATCTTGAAGGCGCCGTTCCAAAGACGCCTGACCGCCCCACTCCGCAATCAAACGCGTCTACTCCAGAGAGCAAGAAATCAGTGCGATTTGCCGAAGATACCGAAGCTTCTGATGAAAAAGTGAAGAAGCGCATCTCTCCGATTCACGACGGTACCTTCTGGGCTGGCTTCAAGCACGTCAAGCGCTCGCAGAGGGCCCGTGATGTTTTTCAGCACCGTCAGATGCGCGCTGAGGCCGAACACGTCCGCCGTAACAGCGCAGGAAAGCAGCACGCCGAACAGCTGCAAGGCAAGTTTGAGCTTACGGCTGCGATTCGCCCTACGCAAGCTCGTCCGATCTCGTCCTTCTTGCCGGCTACTATTGATGATGACGAGGAGAAGGAGACCATCGCGCGCGCAGAGCGCGAACGCCAAGCGCTGCAGCAGCTTCAGCCTTCCACCTGGCACACCGCCGCGGCGAAAGAACTGCACGGTGGCGCCCTCCTCACCTCGCCCATCGTGGCCACATTCAAGAACCGCTCCGACGTCAAGATTCTCGATCTTGGCGGCCAAGCTCACTGCAGCTGGGCCTGGGACGTCGCAGCCAGCCACCCGCAAGCCCAGATATACACCACCGTCTCGTCCGATGCCGAAGCACACGTCCTGTCCTTCTCACTCGAAGGCCCGTCAAACCACCACGTCGTCGCCGCCCCGAGAACCTGGGTCTTGCCATTCCCACCCAACCACTTCGACGTCGTGTCCGCCAGAAACCTCTACGCCAATCTCCGCACTCTCATTCCCAACGGCGAGTTCATCGATGAGTGGGACCTAACTCTGCAAGAATGTCTGAGAATCCTCAAACCCGGCGGATACCTCGAGTTCGACCTCCTGGACGCCGAGCTCGCCCACCCCGAAGCCGCCACCCAAGCCCTCGGCGTCGAGTTCGCTTTCAAACTCCGCACCCGCGGCTACGACCCGGCCAGCGGCAAGACATTCCTGCCTCGCCTTAAGCGCGCCGGTTTCCACGACATCAAGCGTGCCTGGATGCTTCTCCCCGTTGCGGATGTTTCACCGACTTGGACTGACTCTGGTAAGAGCTCGGCATCGTCCAACTCGACTATCACTGGTGCGCCGCGCGAGGACTACTTTGCTGAAACGGAGCGCTCTATCAGCCCGAATGGTGGCGTTGTCACTTACGAGCCGCCTGTCACGGGTTCGACTGAGGATGTCCGGGCCATCACTGGTCTGGTTGGCGCCCGATCTTGGGAGCAGTGGATGTTGAAGTTGGCCGGAGAGATGGGCAGGGAAGAAGAGGACTGCCTGGAAGGTGTTGCCAGGGCTTTGGAGAGTGCAGGAAGGGCTGGCGCGGGTTCTGGGTGGAGGTGCTTGGTCGGTTGGGCCAGGAAGGAGTGCTAGGTTGAGCATGGAAGATGAAAACGTAGAGGCTGTGATGTTGCTGTGCTCATTCTAGGTTTCCTTTTGTTTCCTTTACTTTCTTAGAGTCATTTACTTTTGGTGGACTTGGACGACGGTTGTAATAATGGAGCTGTATCTAAGTGACTATCTGCGCTTCCAGCGGATTCCTACATCTAAGTTTCCGACTTTTTCTTTGCTTTTCTTTCGATACCGTATGTCGTCAACTCAGACTACTTGTCCACTTAGCTATCTACCCATCCCAGCAGCAAAGGAAATACAGATTCTCCAGACCTCGAAGTCTCTCACTGGTCCATGACATTGGCGTATCGCCCGGAGTAGATTCGCGGGCACCCATCTCGCATTCAAGTACAGTAAGTCGCTCATCAATCGGAAACAACCTTACACACCTCCCCTCTGCCTTTTTCCAGCTGAGGCTGACGACAACTACGTAGAGTTACCCTTGAGCGTCAAGATTCAACGCTAAGCTTGCGCCCCAAGATGTTTCTGAGTGGGTGGTGGATGAATCCTTCGGCTTCGCTTGACACACTTTCTTGTTCCTTCGCCTACGAACGCAGTCTGCGGCTTGATCATGGGCCACATTGGGCCAGTTTAGTAAGCGATACCGCCCCACGCTTCAATCCTGCATGCCGGCATGATATCTGGTGAGCGAATCTAATATGCTGCTTGTGCTACCTTCCGGAGAGGGTGTGGTTCGGACATCTTCCGTCTACCTTCCGTCCACCTTCCGTAGGATCGCTAAAGTGTCATTATTCTGTCTTCTTGGATGTTGGTCTCGCTAAATTAAATCTCGCTTTTGTCTTTCGTTTCTTGCTTCCTTTCCCTCGACGTCTTTGTCTACTAACCAACATCATGTCCAAGTACGAGGGTGCCCTAGAGACGCACGTCGCCGACAGCAACTCCTCGCTGGACGAGTTCAACGGCACGAGCGAAGATGCGAGGGATATGGATCGTTTGGGAAGGGCGCAGGAGCTGAAGGTACCTATCCATGTATGCAACGGTAACACGAATGCTCACATCCCACAGCGAAACTTCCGTTCAGTCTCGATCCTTGGCTTAACCTGTGTGATCATGTGCACTTGGATGGGAATCTTGTCGTGAGTTTGATTCGAGCGTGAGAGCAAATCAATCGAACGGCATCTTGACACAATGACAGCACCAGCACATTCTCTCTCATTAACGGCGGCCGAGCTGTAAGTAGATCGATCCTTCCCTCAATCGCTACATCATACTGATTCATCAACAGGGCACCGTCTGGCTCTTCCTCGCAACCTGGATCCTCACAGTCCCAGTCGTTGCTTCCCTCGCCGAGCTCGCCTCGATGTCTCCCAGTGCTGGCGGCCAATACCAATGGGTCAGCGAGTTCGCTCCTCCGAGCATGCAGAAGATCCTTAGCTACATCTCGGGATGGTTGGCGGCTCTGGGCTGGCAGGCGTTCATCGCTTCGTCGGCGTATCAGACGGGGAATGTCATTCTGATTCTTGCGTCGATGGGGAACCCTGGTTATGTGCCGACTGTGTGGTAAGTGAAAAGAGAGAATTTGCTCCCCTTGACGTCTCCACCTCGATTGGAACTTGTCAAGCTTACGGTTCCCTCTCTCCCAGGCAAGGAACTCTGATGACCATGGCCGTGGGGGCGTTCGCCGTCTCCTTCAACGTCTTCGCCACCAAACACCTGCCTTTTTTCGAAGGTGTTATCCTCGTCATGTTCCTCATCGGGGTTTTGGTCGTTATCATCCCGCTCTGGGCTCTTGCTCCTAGAGCTTCTGTGGGAGATGTGTTTGGCAAGTTCGAGAATTTTGGAGGCTGGTCGACGATGGGAGGAGCCTGCATTGTGGGCCAGATGGCTGCTTCGGCTGCCTTTATCGTTAGTCAACCTCGTGGATATTACGATGCCTTGGTCTCTTTTGCTGATCCGCGGCTCGATATTCAGGGTGTCGACAGCGCCGTGCACATGGCCGAGGAAGTCAAAGATGCTTCTCGCACTGTCCCGCGAATGGGTATGTACCGACGCCAACTCATCAAACTCGATCCATGGCTGACGATTCCTCAGTACGGCAATCCTTCGCCAATCACACACAAATCAGAAGTCGGCCGCCCTCTAACTCTCCTCCCAGATGATGACCTCCGTCCTCCTTAACGGCCTGCTCGGCCTAATCACAATCATCACCTTCTGCTTCTCCATCCAATCCGTCCAAGACCAAATAATAATGTCCACAGCCCCGTACCCCTTCGTCGAAGTCTTCGCAACCGCAACCCGCAGCACCCCAACCGCAATCGGAATGACGATCCCCATCGTCCTCATGACGCTCGCAATGTGCATAAACGCGACCGCCGCCGCCTCGCGGCAAGCCTGGTCTTTTGCGCGGGACAAAGGCCTCCCATTCCCGTCGTGGTTCACGCGCCTGGTGCGCATGAACAACGACTCGACGCCGCTGCCGTTGAACGCGATGCTGACGTCGCTGTGCATCCTCGTCGTCGTGGCCTTGCTCAATTTCGGCGGCAGCGAAGTGTTCAACAGCATCATCGGCCTGATGACGGGGGCCGTGGGGTTGACTTATGCGCTGAGCATTGGGTGTGTTCTCTGGCGGCGGTTGTATGGTGAGCCGCTGCCGCCGGCGAGATGGTCGTTGGGGCGGTGGGCAGTGCCGATCAATATCATCGCTTTGGTATTCGAGCTCTTTTCTACGGTCATCAGCTTCTTCCCGCTGTTTGCAAAGGTCGATGGGAAGTCGATGTAAGTTTGATATTGTGTTTCTCGGGTCCTGCCTTCCCTTTCATACCCTGAATTGTTGCTGATGAGTTTTTCTTTTTATTGAACAGGAACTGGGGCATCGCGATGTTCGCCGGTGTTGCGATCATCTGCATCGTCAATTATCTGGTCTACGCCAGGAAATTCTACACAGGGCCTGTGATCCATGTCAAAAGCGTCTGAATGGACCTGAGAGGAGAAGACTTTCTGGTTGATGGTGGTGAATTGCAAAGCTCCGAGAAGAAGAAGGGTATGGTCGATCTGAAAAGGGAGTCAGTACATGTAGGCAGAGGCTTGGCAATCTGAAGAGAAGACAGATCTTTTTGACTCCCTCTAACTGTCTGTGTGCTACTGTCACGTGTGGGTCTCGACACTAAGCTTTAGGAAGCAGGTTCAAGTAGACAGAGTGTTGATTTGCTACTTGCTTAGGTTATGTTATGTACACGTCTTTCGGTGCTTTTTAGTGCAGTGCAGTCGAAGCCGCCTGCTCCAACTAAACTTGCGCGGTTCAGGCAAGACTTGCCAAGAACTCAATACCACCACTTGCCCTCCTCAGCGCGCTTGTACTTCCACTCGTGCATCCAAGCCTTGACGAACTTGACCTCCTGTCTCTGTGCATCCACGACCGGCTTTGGGGGCAAATTGGCAGTGGTCTCGTTGGGGAAGAGACCGTTCTCATCCCAGTGGTGCACAGCGTCGTCGATGAGGATGAAAGGCTCGCTGATGGTGCTCTTTCTGCGGCGCGCGCCGTAGTCGAAAGCATGCGGGGACGCAGGGCGCCACGGGTCCCACTGGCCGTCCAGGAACGCCAGACGAGGGTAGGAGATGTCGTAGCCGCCGTATCTGTTGACGCGCTCGACGTCTGGTGGCGTGGTACGGTTGAAGGCGTAGCGGCAGACAAGGGTCGAGTATTCGAGGTCGATGGTGCGGCTGATGAGGGGGAGCTGGTCTTTAGGAACGCCAGATCCTGTTTGAAGGTAACCCCATTCAGTGCAGTATTGGTATGCCCAACTGCGCGTTCCGTATGATGAGATCGACACATCTTCGTAGTATGTGGCGTTGTGCTGCGAGAAGCAGGAGTCTTGGTCGTAGTCGTCGCAGCGCGATACAGAGGTGCTGTTGACGTAGCCGATGTAGTTGAGAAGCTGGTTGACTAGGTGCTCCTTAGGCTTGTAGCCACCGGCTTTAAGGAGTTGGGTGGCAGTCTTGCGCTTGGCTTCAGTGGCAGGGTAGATGACATCCGTGCTGCTGATGTTAGCGCAGTAGTCGTAGAATGCTGGACTGCTTATCTCGGGGTCCCAGTTGAGAGATTGGAAGTTGCCAATTCCACCGGCTAGCACGCTGGCAAAGTCGTTGTCGTATGTGACGTTTGCAAGGCCGAAGGCGTCCTTCAAGGCCATGGTGAGATCGGTGTCGTTCTTGCCGATCAGGATGTTGTCGACCATGTGTGTAAGAGTCTGTTGTGCCTTGATGCAGTCTTTCGGGCCATACTTGGCAATTGCGGCATAGTACTGCCAGTAATCATAGATGGCCTTAGTTACGCCCGAGCTGGAAATTGCACCCCTGTGAGGAGGTTAGAGACATGTGCGCAGAGAGGTGGTGCACTATAATTGACAAGACTTACCAGTAGACGTCAGGATAGAGCTTACGCAGGAAAGCGACATAGGCACCTGCGTAGGAACCGCCGTAGGCAATGTGAGCAGTGGTGTTGCTAGAAAGGTCTTGATCCTCCTGCAAGATGGTTAGTTATGCGCTTGACTACAAGATGGCGAAGCAGACTTACCATTCCAGGGAACTTGATGTGTTGAGAGAAGTACGCTTGATCCGCCAAGGCTTGTTCGGTGGTCAAGAATCGCAGGTTCTCGGTGGAGATGTTTGGAGTAGGGAAGGAAGTGCCATAGTATCGGTGCTCGAGAATGACACCGATGCCGTTGGTGGCTTGTGTCAGTTGCGCGACGATACCTGGAAATGGTCAGCATTGGCTATCTTGGAAAGATGTTTATCAACTCACCCTTCTGCAAGAATGGTAATCTGCCCACTCCAGAGGTTTCACCAGACTGCAGGACAATAACAGGGCCGCCAGGCTTGTAGTTGGAGGCGTCAAACCAGTAGCGGAGGTTGAAGAAGTCATTGCTATGCGGCTCGTAACAGCTCTCGTTGTGGAAGTAGTCCACGGGTACGGAGAGGTTGTGTGCTGGGTAGAGCTCGCTGGGATCGACGTCCTCACGCTTGACCAGAGACGAGGCTATGCTCTCTGACTATGCGATAGTCAGCTTGGAGTCTCAAGTCTCTAGGAGTTACGCCAGAGTCAAAAACAGCCCACATGGTCACGATGACTTACCTTCTTGTTCAGGTTCTGGATGGTCTGGTCTCCACGGCCGACATTGAGGTCGATGGCTGCAGCACCGAGGGCGAAGATGCCCAAGGAGAGAGGGCTATGGGTGAGCAGCATAATGGATATGTTGTGGTTTATGGGAAGGAGGAGGAGGAAACGTGACACAGAAGGAAGGCATGTTTGTATTAAGTTAATCTAGGTAGGCGAAGAGGGTGACTAGCAAATGTTACCGTAGGACCTGCCTGTAGCGGCATGTTAATCGTCGTCTGGTCATCCTCATGCGGAAGCTCCATCGGATCCTCTTGGTTAACTTATCAGGCGGCCGATATCCGCCATCCTTGCTTGCCGCTAAATCCACGCACATGACGTTGCTTGTACCAGCGGAACACTTCAATTCAATCGAATCCATTAAATTGCACAAACTGTACCGACAGGTATACTGAGTACCAGGAATCATTTTCTTGTTCTCCCAGGATTTCTCGCGATTCCATTTTGGTTGGTGCAAGAATATTAATGCCCGATTAAAGCCGCTCATAGAGCGCCGTCTCAAGAAACCTTGTCCGCTGCCGAGGGACGATCCGGCGCTTGGCCACGATAGGCAGGCAGCTGCACCATACCATCAATCGACTGTGACCTTGTTGCCGGCGCGCAGATACACCTGTAGCATTTGTTGATTTGTTGATTCGTTGACGTTGGCGCTGCTCGGGACACATACAATCGCGGTATGGAGCTGAGATAACCGCCTCACTTCCAACATGGCGCCAACACCTCCCGATGCGGCTTCCCTCGTCTCCCAACACTCCTCCGTCCCTGGTCTCACGAGACAAGGAACCTCACAAACAACCCGGGCCCCACACATATTCAGCCTAGAGACCTTCAGCAGCAAGGACTTCATCGTCAAGGACCTTGTTGAGGCGCTGTCCGACTCCGCCGCTCCCGCACGCCGCTCATTGGGAGCCACAGGACTACCAGCAAACACACAATCGGCACAGGCATTCGACCCGAAGCCGCTTATACGGACATTCGAACATGCGCTTACCAGACTCAAGACGCTGAGCGAGGATCTGGAAGAACGGGAAAACGAGCTTTCGGCTGGTGTTAGACGCGCCGAGAATAATCACAACCAAAACACACAATCTCAGGAGAAGAAGCTCCAACGGACTATCGACAACTTCCACCAACTCGAGCGGACGCTGGACGGAGACAGTGACATAGGTGGGAATGCGGCTGTGCGGATAGGAGAGCGACTGGAAGAGCTGGACAAGCAACGGCAAAGGGCGCAAGATGCAAAGTTCGTGCTGCAATGCTGGATCGAGGTCAGTGAACGGGGTGACTTGTCCTCGCTCGATGATGTCCGCAGGATGGGTGCTGGAGAAGGCAAAGTCAGGTGCGCGCACATTGCAAGACAACTCTTGAAGATCTCACAACGGCTCGACCCCGATCTGGACTCGGGAGCGACAGGCCAGCCGAAGAGCAATGGCGTACGGTTCAACGAGATGAACGGTGGCGAGGATTCCGAGTCCTCAGCTCGCACACCAAATGGGCGCAAGGCACGGGAAATCATAGAGAAATTCCTGGAGATGTTAGAGAAAGACTTGCTGAGGTCATTCGATGACTTCTACCGAAGACAGAACTTTGACGGCATGTTGGAATGTGCGGTAGCTTTGCGTGATTTCGGCGAGGGCAGCAGTGTCATCTCGCTTTTCGTCAATCAGCATCAGTTCTTCATCGATCGCTCACAGCTTGTCACGGAAGAGCTCACGACCGACAACGAGACATGGGATCGACTAGCAGATCCCGATATGGAGCCTCCTGGTATTGAACCGGGGTTGCAAGCGCTTATTGACGAAGTCAAGGTGGTTGTGCAGGAGGAGAGTTTCATCATCAAACGCGCATTCCCTTACTACGATGAGGTTTTGGCCCGCTTCCTACAACGAGTCTTCCAACAATCAATACAACAGAGGTTGGAGATGGTGCTGAACAAGACGGATAGCATATCGTCTCTTGCATTCTTGCGATCCCTCCAGGCATCCAGATCATACATCAGTGCGCTTGTTGACGACCTAAAAGCGCATGGTCTCACTGAACACCCAGAGCCTGTCAACAGCGTAACAGCAGCTGTACTCGACCAGCAGCTGGACGAGCTGTTCGTGCCCTACTTCACAGGCTCTTCCTATCTTGAGCGCGAGAAGCACAATCTGAGCGAGCTATTCGAAGGTCTCCTCTTCAAGTTCACACTTTATCACTCTCGCAGGAGAAAGCTGAACGTGCAGTCCTCCACATATCTTGGTGCTCTCTCGGCAAGATCAAAAGAATTGATTAGCAACGCAAGAGAAGCATACTCAGAAAGACTGGATGCCGGCGAGCTACCCACCAGCCAGAAAAACATGATGATGCGAATCGCTGGCTTGCGCGATGACAATCAGCATTCAGGCCCAACAGGCAACAAAGAACCCGAAATTACAGATGAAGATGGCCAGCTCTCATTACCAAACACTAAGAGAATGCTAAAGTGGCTGGCCGAAGCAGTCGGTCGTGGCCTCGAACTCTCCACCAGCGGCAACGACACCCCCAAAGAAGTCCGCGAACTGCTCCACCTGCTCATCGCCAACATGGGCGAGATATACCTCGAAACCGCTCTTGACGCCGCCAACGAAAAAGCCTACGCCGCCGAACAAACCTCCAAAACCGAGCCAGACACGTCCTACATCGCCGACCTCCGCACCGCCATCAGCATCCTGCACCTCATGCTGACCACCGTGAAAATGCTCCTCCTCCCCCTCGCCTCCACAAACCTCACCATCCGCCGCGACCTCGAGAAGCGCACCTCGGCCTTCACCGACCGCATGGAAAGCAAAATCGACGCCGTCCTGCAGCGCACAATCGACGCCTCCCTCGCCTGGACCGCCCGCCTGCTCACCGGCCAGAAGAAAACAGACTACCGCCCCCGCGACGACGCAAACCTGCAGCTCGACCAGCTCCAAACCCCGACCTGCCAGGCCATCTTCGCTTTCCTCTACCGCTTGCAAGCCCGCGCCAAAACTTCCCTCTCCGGCAAAGTCCTCGAGTCCTTCTCGCTCGAACTCGCCGTCGGCTTGCGCAGCTTGCTCCTCAACCATTACAAGAGTTTCAGCGTCTCGCAGACCGGCGCCCTCGCTGTTTCGAAGGATATTGCCAAGTACTGCGAGTTGCTGCGCGGCTGGGA